>OLOB01000274.1_pt1 | contig 45095 bp, 42 predicted proteins | sample 1671911 | NCBI WGS metagenome assembly OLOB01 (sample SAMEA3136625, study PRJEB25190) | human gut metagenome | biome: human gut; feature: human-associated habitat; material: faeces | place: Austria | collected 2013
AATAGTCCCCCTTGGCTTGCAACTAAACCTAAAAATCGCATAATTTTTAAGGCTTTTGCCCTGCTTTGGGCAGAAGCCTTTTTTATGAGACTATTTTGATTACCGGCAGGCACGGTTTTTAGGTTTTAGGGGGTAGTGTTCTCTTTGCATTTATCATGATTCTCGCTTTGTGTCCTTTACATTTGTGGAGGCCCGTGCTATATTCTCATTGAAAGAGGTGACAACCATGAACCAAGAAAAAATCGGTAGTTTCATTGCAGAAAACCGCAAGGCGAAAGGCTTTACGCAAATTGAATTTGCGGAGAAATTAGGCGTTTCCAATAAATCGGTATCTCGGTGGGAAACCGGAAAAAATATGCCGGATGTGTCGCTGTTTTTGCCTATATGTGATGCGTTGGATATTTCAGTTAACGAGTTGCTTATCGGCGAACGCATCGCAACGCAAGAAAACAAAAGAGCTGATGAAATTCTTGTTGATACCATACAAGCCTCCAACAAAAAGCTCAAATCCGCACAAATACTGATATATATATTTGCTGTTTTGGTCAACGCATTATTTATGATTGGTGTGCCTCTGAGCGCAACACCCTCTGACGCAATGGCGGTGCCACTTGCCGCACTTTTAGGCGGTGCAGTTTCTGCCCTGTTGTTGTCCTGCCTCAACATCAAGCCTATGTGGTTGTTTATATTCATTCCGATTTCGGTAATGGAATTATTGGTGGGAAGTATAATCTATTGCGGTGAGTTGTATGACTACGGCTTATCCTATGCAACAATACTGGCATTTACGCAACTGACAATCATTTTGCTGACGATAATTATGCGCACAATTATAAGAAGCCTTATGAAAAATAAACGCAAAAATTAAATTGAAAATTTCACAAAAAGAGCTATCAGATTTTCAAAATCTGATAGCTCTTTAATTTATAGTGCAACATTCTTATATCGCGCTAATTTGATATAAGGTGCAAGCCACCGGGAATTATTCTTTTGCTATAATTGCAACATATTTTGCAACACGAGTGATGATAAAGAGAATAAGACAAAGAAAAACACCTCTAAAACAGCAATAAAATGGCTTAAAATAGAGGTAAAATAGGACAAACGATAATCCAGGAAAAGAGCGGGAATGATCCCTTTTGGGGATTATGCGGGCGATAGATTGTCTCCCATACAGATTTGAACACCAATCGCTTTATTCCAAATACAGCACCGGCTCGCCGGTCGTAAGGGTAGCGGGTAGGTCCAGCACACGCTGATTTTTGGACCCGCGAAAGGCCAGGGTAATATCTGCCAGTTCTTCCTCATACCGGCCGTCCACCAATATGTCGATCAGTCCCAGCAACTCCCGGGTATGGGGGGTGCAGGCGCGGCATTCGCCGCTTTTGCCCAGCAGTTCTTCTAAGGTAAAGCCGGTGTAGCACCACACGGTCTTGCCCGGTAAGGCGGTGCGGAACCGACGAAGAAAAGCCAGCAGCGGCGCTTGATTTTCCGGCTCAAAGGGCTCGCCCCCCAGCAGGGACAGGCCGCTGATCCAGCGGGGACGGGTGGCCTCAATGATATCGTCCTCCACCGCTTGGTCAAAGGGCTTGCCGTACAGAAAGTCCCAGGTGACGGCGTTAAAGCAGTTTTTGCACCGATTGCGACAGCCGGAAACAAACAGAGAGGTGCGCACGCCCTCTCCGTTTGCAATGTCATTTTTTTTAATCTCTGCGTAATTCATCTTATAAGTGCAGGACTCGGTCCTTGATCTCCTGGGTACGGCCCTGGTTCCAATACTGGGTGCCGATGTAACCGCAGGTGCGGCGGGCCACATTCATCTTGTCCTGATCGGTGTTGCCGCAGTTGGGGCACTGCCAGATCAGCTTGCCGTCCGCATTTTCTACGATCTTGATTTCACCGTCGTAGCCGCAGCACTGGCAGTAGTCGCTCTTGGTGTTCAGCTCGGCGTACATAATATTGTCATAGATATACTGCATCACCTGGAGCACCGCCGGAATGTTCTGCTGCATATTGGGCACCTCCACATAGCTGATGGCACCGCCGGGGGACAGCCGCTGGAACTCGCTTTCAAATTTCAGCTTGGTAAAGGCGTCGATGGGCTCGGACACATGCACATGGTAGCTGTTGGTGATGTAATTCTTGTCTGTTACGCCCTTGATGATACCAAAGCGCTTTTGCAGGCACTTGGCAAATTTGTAAGTGGTGGACTCCAGCGGGGTACCGTAGATGGAGAAGTCAATGTTCTCCTGCTTTTTCCACTTGTCGCAGGCGTCGTTCAAGTGCTGCATCACGGACAGGGCAAAGGCCTTGCCGCCGCCCTCATCGTCCGTATGACTCTTGCCGGTCATATAGCGGGTGCACTCATACAGCCCTGCATAGCCCAGGCTGATGGTGGAGTAGCCGCCGTACAGCAGCTTGTCGATCTTCTCGCCCTTTTCCAGGCGAGCCAGTGCGCCGTACTGCCACAGAATGGGCGCCGCATCGGACAGGGTGCCCTTCAGTCGATTGTGGCGGCACATCAGTGCCCGGTAGCACAGCTCCAGTCGTTCGTCAAAGATCTTCCAAAACTTGTCCATATCCCCGCCGGAGGAGCAGGCAATGTCTACCAGGTTCAGGGTCACAACGCCCTGGTTGAACCGGCCGTAATATTTGGGCTTGTTGGTCTGGGGGTCTACATACGGGGTCAGGAAGCTGCGGCAGCCCATGCAGGTGTAGCAGTGGCCCTCTCCGTTTTTATCCACCTTATATTCCAGCATTTTCTTTTCGCTGATATAGTCCGGTACCATGCGCTTGGCGGTGCACTTGGCGGCCAACTCGGTCAGGTACCAGTAGGGGGCGCCCTCATGGATATTGTCCTCCTCCAGCACATAGATCAGCTTGGGGAAGGCGGGGGTGATCCACACGCCCTTTTCGTTCTTCACGCCCTGGATCCGCTGGCGCAGCGTCTCCTCAATGATCATGGCCAGGTCGGCCTTTTCCTGGGCATTCTTGGCCTCGCCCAGGTACATAAACACGGTCACAAAGGGTGCTTGGCCGTTGGTGGTCAGCAAGGTGACCACCTGGTACTGAATGGTCTGCACACCACGACGGATTTCGTCCCGCAGGCGCTCCTCGGCGATCTTGTTGATCTGTTCTTGATCGGCAGTGGCGCCGAAGGCCTCAGCCTCTTTTTGTACAGAAGCGCGGATCTTTTCCCGACTGATCTGCACAAAGGGCGCTAGGTGGGCCAGGCTGATGGACTGGCCGCCGTACTGGGAGGAGGCTACCTGGGCTATAATCTGGGTGGCGATGTTGCAGGCGGTGGAGAAGCTGTGGGGCTTCTCAATCATGGTGCCGCTGATCACGGTACCGTTTTGCAGCATATCCTCCAGGTTCACCAGGTCGCAGTTGTGCATATGCTGGGCAAAGTAGTCGCTGTCATGGAAGTGAATAATGCCCGCCTCGTGGGCCTCCACAATATCCTGGGGCAACAAAATGCGCTTGGTGATGTCCTTAGACACCTCGCCGGCCATATAGTCCCGCTGCACGCTGTTAACGGTGGGGTTCTTGTTGGAGTTTTCCTGCTTGACCTCCTCGTTGTTGCACTCAATGAGGGAGAGGATCTGGTTGTCCGTGGTGTTGGCCTTGCGGATCAGGGAGCGGGTGTAGCGGTAGCGCACATAGCGCCGGGCCACCTCAAAGGCACCCTGTGCCATGATCTGATCCTCCACAATGTCCTGAATTTCCTCTACGGACAAGGCCCGGTTGGCTTTTACCGTCTTGAATTCCACATACTCGGCGATCTCCTGAATTTGCGATGCGGTCAGCTCCTGCTTCTCACAGGCGGCATTGGCTTTGGTGACGGCTACTACGATTTTGTTCAGGTCAAAATCCACTTCGCTGCCGTTTCTCTTGATGATCTTCATACCATATCCCCTTTTCTCAAACTTATTACAAAAAGATTACAAATCTCGTTCGCAAGCGTGGTTCTATTGTAGCACGCACAGGTGCGCTTGTCAATATGCAAAACCACAATATATTGGGTTTTATTTTGACAATATGGCACAAAATACGGATATATAGATATTGGACAATTGGCGCAAAATGGGTCTAAAAACGGCGAAAACGCCCGCCGTTATGCGAAAAAAGGTTACAAACCGGTACCTGTGGGCATAAAAAATGCCCCAAGATCTTGGGGCAAAAGCGGCGTAGCCATAGGGGTGATCCGAATTGCAATGTGGCAAAAGGGATGTAAACTGGCGCTGATTATCCCACCCGGGCGCTTTGCAGCAGGGCGGCGTCGGCGGGGGAAAGGGCGGCCTGTTTTTCGGTTTTATACAGGGTTAGCAGCAACAGGTTGTCCCCGGCGGGCAGGGCGTAGCAATAGGCATACCAGCTTCCGGTCTCCGTGGGCAGGTCGCTCATAATATAGGTATAGCGAGTGCCGTTTGGCAGCGTGCCGGTGCCTTTTTCTTTATATTCCACGCCGTTGTAGTCTTTGTTCAGCTCCAGGTTGTCAAAGGCGGTCTGGTCTTTGGCGGGTACGATTACGCCTACCAGCTCCGCATATTTGCTGCCGTCTTGGTACAGGATGGTGTCTTGGGCGGTCAGGTCCGCCGTTAGATTCAGGGTCACCGACAGGTGTTCTTTGTTTTGGTATTCGGTGGGGGCGTAGGCGTCCCAGTCCTCGGTCTTCATCACCGGTGCTTGCAGGGTGACCGGCGTGGTGGGCGCAGCGGTGGACTCTGCCGTGGCAGCCTCTGTGGTGGAGTTTGTAGGTGTTTCGTTCTTGTCGGCACAGCCGGTAAACCCGATAAGCAGGGCGGCCGTCAGCAGCAAGGGCAGAATGAATTTTGCGGATTTTTGCATAGATGCACACCTCATTTCCTCTTTGCCCTCATTGTAGCGGATTTTGCCGGGAATTGCAAGCAAAAAGGACGGCCGCACACCGGCGGTCGTCCTTTTCTGTGTTGCGTATGGGTTTTTGTTATTTCGCAAGGGCGGCTTTCATCTCTGCCACATAGGCGCCCACTTTTGCCGGGGCGTCCTTGCCGTACTTGGCCACCAGCTCCACAATGCCGGAGCCGACGATCACCCCGTCGGCAAATTGGGCCATTTGGGCAGCCTGCTCCGGGGTGTGAATGCCAAAGCCCACGGCCACCGGCACATCGCTTACCCGGTGGGCCAGTTCCGTTACGGCGGCCACATCGGTCTCAATCTTGCTGCGGGTGCCGGTTACCCCCATGGAGGACACCTGGTACAGGAAACCCTCTGCCTCCTTGGCGATCATCATCACCCGCTCGTGGCTGGTGGGCGCTACCAAAGAGATCACAGCGATACCGTACTTCTTGGTAACATCGGACAGCTCGTGCTTTTCTTCATACGGCAGGTCCGGCACGATCACGCCGGAGATCCCGCTGTCCGCTGCCCGCCGGCAAAACCGGTCGTAGCCATACCGGAACAGCACATTCAGGTAGGTCATAAACACCAAGGGAATGTCAATTTGGGCAGATACCTCTGCCACCAGGTCAAACACCTTATCCGTGGTGACCCCCTGTGCCAGGGCGCGAATGTTGGCCTCCTGGATCACCGGTCCCTCGGCAATGGGATCGGAGAAGGGAATGCCCACCTCGATCAGATCGCAGCCGTTCTTTGCCATTTCTAAGAGAATTTGGCGGCTGGTGTCCAGGTCCGGGTCACCGGCGGTGACAAAGCCGATAAATGCCTTTTTGTTTTCAAATGCAGACGCAATATTCTTATTCATGTAAATCGATCCCCCTGTATCTTGCAATGGCGGCCACATCCTTATCGCCGCGGCCGGACAAATTCACGATCATAATCTGGTCTTTATCCATCTTAGGTGCCAGCTTCATGGCGTAGGCCACCGCGTGGGCGGACTCAATGGCGCAGATAATGCCCTCGGTGCGGGCAATGTACTCAAAGGCATCTACCGCTTGGTCGTCGGTGACAGGCACATATTGGGCACGGCCAATGTCGTGCAGGTAGGCGTGCTCCGGCCCAACACCCGGGTAGTCCAGCCCGGCGCTGATGGAGTACACCGGCGCAATCTGGCCAAACTCGTTTTGGCAGAAGTAGGACTTCATACCGTGGAACACACCCTCACTGCCGCAGGTCATGGTGGCGGCGTTCATGGCAGTGTCAACGCCCTTACCGGCAGCCTCGCAGCCGATCAGCTGCACACCCTCGTCCGGGATGAACTCGTGGAAGATACCCATGGCGTTGGAGCCGCCGCCTACGCAGGCCAGCACCGCGTCCGGCAGACGCCCCTCTTTTTCCAAAATTTGCTGGCGTGCTTCTCTGCCGATGACGCTTTGGAAGTCACGGACGATCATGGGATAGGGGTGGGGACCCATCACGGAGCCCAGCACATACAGCGTATCGTCTACCCGGCTGACCCACTCCCGCATGGCCTCGTTTACTGCGTCCTTTAAGGTGCGGGTGCCGCTCTTTACCGGGTGCACCTTAGCCCCCAGCAGCTCCATACGGTAGCAGTTCAGCGCCTGACGAATCGTGTCCTCCTCGCCCATAAAGACCTCGCACTCCAGCCCCATCAGCGCAGCGGCGGTGGCGGTGGCTACGCCGTGCTGCCCGGCGCCGGTCTCGGCGATCACCCGGGTTTTGCCCAAGCGCTTGGCCAGCAGGCACTGACCCAGTACATTGTTGATTTTGTGGGAGCCGGTGTGGTTCAGGTCCTCGCGCTTTAAGTAGATCTTGGCACCGCCCAGGTCCTTGGTCATTTTCTCTGCATAGTACAGCAGGCTGGGACGACCGGCGTATTCCCGGTTCAGGGTGTCCAGCTCGGCGCAAAAGTCCGGGTCGTTTTTGTAATGCTCGTATGCTTTTTCTAAATTTTCGATCTCGTGCATCAGGGTCTCGGGAATGTATTGCCCGCCGTGAATGCCGTATCTGCCTTTACTCATGGTGTACGCTCCTTACCAGTTTTTGCATTTTGTTTTTATCTTTCACGCCGTTTGTCTCTGCGGCGGAGCTAAGATCTACGCCGTAGGGAGAAAAGGCGGCAATGGTTTCTGCCATATTTTCTGTGTTGAGCCCCCCGGCCAGGAAAAACGGTCGGTCACAAGGGGGGATCTGTCGGTCTTTGGGGGCAATGCCATCGCCCCGCCCGCTGTCAAACAGCAGGTAGTCCACCGGGTAGCTGTCCGGTGGCGCCGGTTGGTCCTCGCCGGTGACAAAGACCTTGATTTTTTTCGCCCCGTGGATGGCGGCGCAGTCTGCCGGACTTTCCTGGCCGTGAAACTGGACTGCATCGATGGCCCCGCAGTCTACGCAGGCTTGAATGTATGCCGGCGTTGCGTTGACAAATACCCCCACCGGCACAATGCCCGGATCCAGCTGCTCCCGCAGGGCCAGCGCCTGTTCTTTGGTTATGCTGCGGCGATAGCCGGGGGAGAGGATAAAGCCGATATAGTCCGGACGGCTCTCGTTGGCGGCGGCAATGTCTGCCGGGGTGCGCAGGCCGCAAATTTTGATCCTGGTCATCTCAGCAGGGTCTCCACCGCTGCCCGTCGGTTCGGGGCGCGCATCAGCGCCTCGCCGATCAGAGCGGCGTCCGTGCCGTTTTGGCGCAGCACTTCTATATCTGCCGGGGTGGTAATGCCGCTTTCGGACACAAAGCGAATCCCCGCCGGCACCAGTGCACGGTAGCGGCTGCTGTTGTGCACATCTACGGTAAAGTCCTTTAAGTTCCGATTGTTGACCCCGATCACCCGGGCGCCGGCAGCTAGCGCACTGGCGATTTCTCGGTGGTCGTGGGCCTCCACCAGGGCGGACAGCCCCAGGGTGTCGCAAATTTCAATATAGCGGCGCAGGGTGTCCGTGTCCAGCAGGGCACAGATCAGCAGCACCGCCCCGGCGCCCAGCACCTTGGCCTCGTAGATCTGGTAATCATAAAGGGTAAAGTCCTTACGCAGCACGGGAATGGGCACGGCCGCTGCAATCTCTTGCAGGTAGCGGTCGTCTCCCAGAAAGTAGTCCGGCTCCGTCAGGCAACTGATGGCAGCAGCTCCGGCGGCTGCGTAGTCCCGGGCAATGTCCAGGTAGGGGAAGTCCGGGCTGATGAGGCCCTTGGAGGGGCTAGCCTTTTTCACTTCACAGATCAGGCTGACCCCCGGTGCCTCCAGCGCCCGCTCAAAGGCAAAGTCCCCTTTGGGCAGGGCCAGGGCACGGCTTTTTACAATGTCTAACGGCGTATCGGCCATCCGCCGGGCATAGCGTGCCCGGGTGGCGTCTGCCAGTCGGTCTAAGATCATTGGTCGTCCTCTTCATTGGTTATGCGGATAAAGGCTTGCAGTTTTCTGTAAGCGCTGCCGTCGTCGATCACATCCTGTGCCTTTTGCATAGCGTCTTTCAGGCTCAGGCCGTCAATGGCCACATAGATGGCCGCACCGGCGTTTAGCACGGCGGCGGTGCGCTGCGCAGGGGTGGACTTGCCCAGCAAAATATTCTTGGCGATTTCTGCGTTCTCCAGTGCGGTGCCGCCTACCAGGTCGGCCTTGGTGCAGCGGGTCAGGCCAAAGTCCTCCGGCTTTACGGTGTAGCGCTCCACCTTGCCGTGGCGCAGCTCCGCCACCTCGGTCTCGCCGCAGGCGGAGATCTCATCCAGTCCGTCCTCGCCAAAGACCACCAGGGCGTCGGTGACCCCCAGCTGGTTCAAAGCGGCGGCGATTTTGTCTACATAATCGGCGTTGAACACGCCCAGCACCATGCGGGTGGCGTGGGCCGGATTGGTCAGCGGACCCAGCACATTAAAAATGGTGCGAATGCCCAGTTCCCGGCGTACCGGCGCCACATATTTCATGGCGCTGTGGTACTTTTGGGCGAACATGAAGCAGATGTTCTCCTCCCGCAGGGCACGCTCCATCGTCTCTTTGCTGGCGTTGATGTTGACGCCCAGCGCCTCCAGACAGTCGGCAGCGCCGCTCCTGGAGGAGGCGGCCCGGTTGCCGTGCTTAGCAATGCGCACCCCGGCGGCTGCGGCAATAATGCCGGCGGTGGTGGAGATGTTGAAGCTGCCGGACTTGTCGCCGCCGGTGCCTACAATGTCCAGAATGTCACCGTCGCTGTCCAGGGGCAGCGCCTTGGAGCGCATGGACTCGGCGGCCCCGGCGATTTCTTCGTCCGTTTCACCCTTGATGGACAGGGCGGTGAGAAAGGAGGCGATCAGCGCCGGGCTGGCCTGACCGGTCATAATTTCGTCTACGCTTTCTTTTACCTGGTCGTAGGTTAGGTTTTCTGCCTGCATCAGCTTTTCAATGGCTTCTTTGATCATGTTTATCCCTCCAAAAAATTGCGGATTAGTTGCAGACCGTCCGGGGTCATCACCGACTCCGGGTGGAATTGCACACCGTAAATTTCATATTCTTTATGCTGCACCGCCATAATTTCGCCGTCCGGCGCCGTAGCGGTCACTTTCAGGCAGTCCGGCAGGTTCGTGGCTGCCAGGCTGTGGTAGCGGGCCACGGTCATGGGACTGCTGAGTCCGGCAAACAGGCCGCCGGGGCGGGTGATCGTCATGTTGCATTCCCGGCCGTGCATCAATTCCTTGGCATAGGTAATGCGCCCGCCAAAGGCCTCGCAAATGGCCTGGTGCCCCAGGCATACTCCCAGCATTTTGCACTTGCCTGCCAGGGCCAGGATCAATGCCTCGCACACCCCGGCGTCTGCCGGTCGGCCCGGTCCGGGGGAGAGGATCACCGCTGTGGGGTGCAGCGCCTCAATTTCCGCTACTGTTAAGTCGTCGTTGCGGATCACCTGCACCTGCGGGTCCAGGCTGCCTACATATTGATACAGATTGTAGGCAAAGGAGTCGTAATTATCAATCAGTAGGGTCATTGGGCGTTACCTGCGCTTTCTCGTACCGCCTGTACCACAGCCATGGCCTTGTTGATACACTCGGTGTGTTCTTTCTCCGGCACGGAGTCGGCCACGATCCCGGCACCGGAGCGAATGTACACGGTCCCGTTCTTCTTATAGGCAATGCGAATGGAGATACAGGTGTCCATATTACCGGTCAGGTCAATGTAGCCGATGGCGCCGCCGTAAATGCCCCGTTTGCTGCCCTCCAGCTCATCAATAATCTGCATGGCGCGGAACTTGGGCGCCCCGCTAAGGGTCCCGGCAGGGAGCACCGCCTCAATGGCGTCCAGCGCGGTCTTGCCCGGCGCCAGCTGCCCTTCCACCTCAGATCCGATGTGCATCACATGGCTGAATTTCAGTATTCTGTGGTAAGCGCTGACTTTGACGGAGCCAAAGGCGCTGACCCTGCCCAGGTCGTTGCGCCCCAGGTCCACCAGCATATTGTGCTCACTCAGTTCCTTTTTGTCTTGCAGCAGTCCGGCCTCCAGCGCTGCGTCCTCTGCGGGGGTTTTGCCCCGGGGGCGGGTGCCGGCCAGTGGGTAGGTAAACAGCTTGCCGTCGGTGAGCTTGACCAGTGTTTCCGGCGAGGCACCGGCGATCTCAATATCGTCGGACGAAAAGTAGAACATATAGGGAGAGGGATTTTGCCGCCGCAGAATTTGGTAGGCGTCAAACAGGCTGCCCTCCATTTTGGCGCTTAGGCTGTTCGACAGCACCACCTGGAAAATATCGCCCTCCCGGATATAGCCCTTGGCTTTCTCCACCATCGCGGTGTAAGCAGCCTGGTCAAACTGGGGGGCAAAGTCCGCTTGCAGCCGTGCTTTTGGCGGGCAGGGGGCTGACGGACTGTCTGTGACCAGGCGGCACATGATCTCCAGTTCCTTTTGCCCTCTGCGATACCCGGCCTCCGGATCGCGGGTATTCATGTTGAAAATAAGAATGATTTCCTCTTTCACATGGTCAAAGGCAATGACCTTGTCAAAGAGCATCAGATCCACATCGTTAAAGTTGCCGTCCTCTGCGGCGGTCAGCTCCAGCCGCGGCTCGCTGTATTTGGCGTAGTCGTAGGCAAAGTAGCCCACCAGCCCGCCGGTAAAGGTGGGCAGCTCCCGCAGTCGAGGGCTTTTGTGCCGCTCCAGCAGGGCGGCAATATGGGGCTTTGGACTGCCGGCAAAGGTGCGCGAGCCGTTCTCGTCCATTACGGTGCCTTTGCCGTCTTTGCAGTGGATCTCCGCCTGGGGATCAAAGCCCAGGAAGGTGTACCGCCCGGAGCTTTCCTTGTCTTCGCAGGACTCCAGCATATAGCAGTGGCGGCTGACGGTCTTTAGCTTTTGCAGCACCTGGGTGGGGGTCACGTTGGCCGGCAGGGTGGTGCTCAAGGGCACGGTGTTGTACTTTTCGGCCAACCACAAAATCTGCGCTTTCGTGGGTTTCAGTTCCATTCTACTGCTCCTTTCGGTGTTCACAGAGCCAGTAGAAAATAAAAAAACCTTGGCAGTCAAAAAGACTGCCAAGGACGAATAACTTGATTCGCGGTGCCACCTTGGTTCACGGTGCAAAAGCACGCATACGCTCTGCGAGATACCATCATATCTCCGGCCACTGACGCAGGCCATCTCGTCACGGAATACTGGGCAAATTGCCGTTCACCGTGCCCTCAGCGGTCCATTTAATGCGCTGCATTTCCACCCCATTCCCAGCAACAGGGGCTCTCTGTGGGCGCACGGTGCATTTTTATCTCCGCCTCATCGGTTTTCATTCACTTGTAGAGTCATTGTATCAAAGTCCTGCCCGTTTGTCAATAACAATTTTGCAAAGGCGCTCTCCGGGGTGGTGCTTGTCCATACGCCCGGCAGGTGAGCGGCGGTTACATAGGCGACAGCGGGCTTTGGGGTCACAAAGAGACAGGGTACGCCAGCTTCCTTGCAGCGATGGGCAAATGCGGTCGCCGGCTCCGGTACGGTGGCACTGTGGTACATGCGGTGGAGCACCGCATCCACGCCGGTCAGATCAAAGGCACCGTAGTCTATGCCCGGGTGGGGCGTGATTTGCAAAATGCGGCGCCGGTGGAACGCCGGGGCCTGGACCGGCACAAAGGGCACCGATGCGTGGTGGAACCGATCGTTGCAGTCCGCCTCGGTGGTGGCCCAGGCCGGATGCAGGCCGTCGTAGGCAATTTGCACACCGCCTTTGGCGCCGCTTAGTAAATATTGCACCGCCAGGTCCAGGTTGGGCAGGGCGTTGCTGCCCGGTGCCTCCGGCGGGGTGCCCGCAGCCACCAGCACCAGCGGCTTGTCCGGCAGCAGGTGGGCCAGCAGCGCGGCTGTGTAGGTGAGGGTGTCGCTGCCGTGGAGCAGCACCACGCCCCGGTAAGCGCTGTAATCGATCCCCTGCATATAGGTGCAAAGCTGCTCCAGGTACGCCAGGTCGGCATGCTCGGAAAAGCGGTCAAAGGCCGCTCGGCCGATTAGATCTATCCCCGCCGGGGGCGTATATAGGTTTAGAATCTTCAGCGGTGCGTCCGCCGTAATGGTGGAACCGGCCTTGGCACCGATGGTACCGCCGGTGCCGATCACCAGGATTTTTTGTTTTGTCATAGGATCACCGCTTTTATTATGGCACAAATACCGCCCGGTTACAAGCGGGCTTTACAAATGACCGGGCGGGGAGTACAATAGATATAGAATTTGTTCGAGGTGAGCGTTATGAATAAGCGAAAAGTTGTGATCATCGGCGCCGGGCATGTAGGCTCCCACTGCGCCATGGCTTTGGCCTTTGGCGGCGTGTGCGAGGAGATCGTGCTGCTGGATACGGATTTGGAGAAAGCCCGCGCCAACGCCATGGATGTGGCAGACGCCTGCCTGTTCACGCCCGGCAGTTGCACCGTACATGTGGGAAATTATGATGACTGCAAAACGGCGGATATTATTGTTATTTCCGTGGGTCAGCCCCGCAAGCCCGGCCAAACGCGGCTGGATATGCTGGACGACTCGGTGCGTATGCTCCGGGATGTGTGCAGCCACTTAAAGCCGCTGGATTATCAGGGCATTGTGATTACCATTACGAACCCGGCGGATATAATTGCGGATTTTACCCGCAAATCCCTGGGGCTGCCCCGGGAGCGGTGCTTCTCTACCGGCACGCTTTTGGATACCGCCCGGCTGAAGCGCACCATCAGCGAGCTCGCCGGTGTGGATCGCCGCAGCCTGACTACCTGTTCCTTGGGCGAGCACGGCAATTCCTCGCTGATTCCCTTCTCCTCCACCACCATCGGCGGTCGGGATTATACCGCCCTGCGCCGGCAGGATCCGGTGCGCTACGGCAAGCTGGATGAGGATCTGATTTTGGAACGCACCCGCCAGATCGGCAACGAGATCATTGAGGGCAAAGGCTCCACGGAGTTCGGCATCGGCGCAGCGCTGGCGGATATGGTCAAGTGCATTCTTCGGGACGAGCACCGGGTGCTGCCTGCTTCCGTGCTGTTGCAAGGGGAGTACGGTCAGCAAGATCTGCACGCCGGTGTGCCCTGCGTCATCGGCAGGGACGGCATTGAGGATATTATCGAGCTTCCCTTGAACGCTGCGGAGCAGCAGGCGTTTGAGGAGACCTGCACCGTAATTCGCACCCACATTGCCCGCGCTGCCAAGGTGGCTGCCGGGGCGTGATGTTTGCGGCGGGGAATGGCTCTCCACCCTACGATTCACCGAGTTTGCGGCGGGAGCAAGCCCCCGCCCTACGGTCAACTGAGGGAGCGCCCTCATAATATAACGCAAAAAGAAACCCCCACACGCCGGGCGTGCGGGGGTGATTTTATGCCGTTTTTGGCTTATTTGGTGGCTTCTTCCACAGCCACGGCGCAAGCCACGGTAGCGCCGACCATGGGGTTGTTACCCATACCGATCAGGCCCATCATCTCAACGTGAGCGGGAACGGAGGAGGAGCCGGCGAACTGTGCGTCGCCGTGCATACGACCCATAGAGTCAGTCAGACCGTAGGAAGCGGGACCGGCAGCCATATTGTCCGGGTGCAGGGTACGGCCGGTGCCGCCGCCGGAAGCCACGGAGAAGTACTTTTTGCCGTTCTCCAGGCACCACTTCTTGTAAGTGCCGGCAACCAGGTGCTGGAAGCGGGTGGGGTTGGTAGAGTTACCGGTGATGGAAACATCTACGCCCTCGTGCTTCATAATGGCAACGCCCTCAAGCACATCGTTGGCGCCGTAGCACTTTACGGCAGCGCGCTCGCCGTCGGAGAATGCCTTTTCTTCCTCAATCTTCAGCTCGCCGGTGTAAAAATCATAATCGGTCTTTACATAGGTGAAGCCGTTAACGCGGGAGATGATATAAGCAGCGTCCTTGCCCAGGCCGTTCAGGATGACCTTCAGGGGCTCTTTGCGAACCTTGTTGGCGGTACGGGCAATGCCGATTGCGCCCTCAGCGGCAGCAAAGCTCTCGTGGCCGGCCAGGAAAGCGAAGCACTTGGTGTCCTCGTGCAGCAGGCGGGCGCCCAGGTTACCGTGGCCCAGACCTACATTACGCTGCTCGGCAACGGAACCGGGAATGCAGAATGCCTGCAGGCCGATACCGATGGCTGCGGCAGCCTCGGAAGCGGTGGCCACACCTTTTTTCAGTGCAACGGCCACACCCAGGGTGTATGCCCAGCTGGCGTTATCAAAAGCGATGGGCTGCACGCCCTTTACGATACCGTCTACATCAATGCCCTTGGACAGGCAAAGATCTCTTGCCTCCTCCAGGCTGGAGAGACCGTACTCGGCAAGGCACTTTTCGATCTTGGCAAGTCTTCTTTCCTTGCCTTCAAACTTTACATCATTTGCCATGGTATTGTCCTCCTTCTCTTATTCTTCTCTGGGGTCAATGTACTTTGCAGCGTTAGCAAAGCGACCGTAGTTGCCAATGTTTGCCTCGTAAGCCTCGTTGGGGCTCTTGCCGTGACGAATATCCTCCAGCATTTTGCCCAGCTTTACGAACTCATAGCCGATGACCTCGCCCTCTTCGTCCAGAGCCATGCGGGTCACATAACCCTCAGCCATCTCCATGTAGCGCACGCCCTTCAGCTTGGTGGAGAACATGGTGCCCACCTGGCTGCGCAGGCCCTTGCCCAGGTCCTCCAGCGCAGCGCCGACAACCAGACCGTCCTCAGAGAATGCGGACTGAGAACGACCGTAAGCCAGCTGCTTGAAGATCTCGCGCATAGCCACATTGATGGCGTCGCACACCAGGTCGGTGTTCAGGCACTCCAGCAAGGTCTTGCCGGGCAGGATTTCTGCGGCCATAGCGGCGGAATGGGTCATACCGGAGCAGCCCACAGTTTCCACCAGGGCCTCCTCAACGATACCGTTCTTCACATTCAGGCTCAGCTTGCAGGCGCCCTGCTGGGGTGCGCACCAGCCGATACCGTGAGAGAAACCGGAGATGTCGCTGATCTGGTAGCTCTTGACCCACTTGCCTTCTTCAGGAATGGGAGCCGGACCGTGATGCGGACCCTTTTTAACGGTACACATCTGCTCAACTTCATTTGAATAAGTCATGATGATTTACTCCTTCCAACAATACTTAATAATTTATCAAAATTACCAAGGTTATTATAACCATTTTTTTGCTGCGCTTCAAGACTAAAACTATAAAAAAATGTCGCTATTTGTAAGAATGTTTTAAGCAAGTTGTTGAAAGTTTTGCCCCAATACAGTATAGTATAGGTAAAAGAATGACTTTGAGGTGACTTTTTATGCAGATCAAACCGGGCTTTGCCATGCGCAAGATCGCCGGCAGCAACATAGTGGTGCCTGTGGGCGCCGCCGCATCGGATTTTAACGGTATGATTACCCTGAACGATACCGGGGCTTTTCTTTGGAACTGCTTTTTGCAGCCCACCACCGAAGCGCAGGTAGTTGAGGCGCTGATGCATGAGTATGAAGTGGAACGGCAGCGTGCTGCCGCGGATGTGGCGCATTTTGCCGCACTGCTGCGGGAGAACGATTTGCTGGCGGAATGAGAAATTGCGGGCGGCAGGTTGCCACGCCTAAGATAATCCTTTTTGTTTTCAAAGGGATGTGGGTTTGCCGCAGGCAAACGCGCAGGGATTATGCGGTGAGGGCTTGCCCCCCGCCGCTGTATTTTTAACACGACACCTTCCCACCGGGAAGGGGTTTTTTCTGCAAAAAAATGTCAAAAACGGGAAAAAAGGGGCGATTTATTGACATTGATTCCGTTTTCGTGTACTGTTATAAGTACAGGTGTTAGTTATTTAGCACTGTATCATAACAAACACGCTCGTTAACACGCTCGTTTTGCGGGCACGTGAAAAGGGGTATCGTATGTCCAAGCGGAATTCCGGGAATAATCCGGAGGAAAAAACAGATCTGCGTATTCGGCGCACCAAAAAGTCCATTCGGGATGCCTTTTTTGAATTGATTGACGAAAACGGATTTGATTCCGTTACAGTCAAGGATATTACCGACCGGGCGCTGATCAGCCGGAATACATTTTATTTGCATTATGAGGACAAGTTTGATCTGCTTAACAAAATCAGCAATGAGCTGATGCGAAAGGTTTACTGGCGGGTGAGCAAAGATCTGATAAAGATCAAGGATCTGGACTTTACCATTGATTGCACCGCCGCACTGCTGATCAGTATTCAACGGGTGATCGACGAGGATCGGGATTTGTATCGGTTGCTGTTGACGGATCCGGGCACCGTGGTGTTCTCTGAAAAGATCGAGAAAACCATTCGCACGGCGTTGGACCTGATCAAAGGGGACATTGAGGGGATCAGTGACCTGAGTATTGAATATATTATTACCGGTATGAAAGGGGTTATTCGTTACTGGGTGACCCATGATGATATGGATATACAAACCGAGGCGTACAATTTTGCCCGGATTCATCTGGGCTCCATTTTGGAGATTATTCGTCACAGCAAGGATGTAAAGCACGGACGGATTCCCCGGGAGAGCTATTGATATGTCCGGCAAAAAGCCAAAGCGTTCTTCCAAGAACTTAAAGATCAACACCCGCATTGTGCTCACCACCGTGCTGGCCATCGCCATACCGCTGGTGCTGGTGGCGCTGGTGTGCCTGGGGCTGCTGCACAGCACCTCCCACACCTTTCAGTTGGCGGCGGAGACGGCGGACAGGTATAGCCTGGTCAACCAGATCGGCTGGAATCAGACGGTGAGCAACCTGTCCGATGTGTTGCTGCGCACCAAAGATACGGACGCAGAAAAGCTGGCAGATATTACCGCCTACGCCGCACCGCTGGAGAAGCGGGGCGTGGCGCTGGAAATTCGACGGGGTGACGAGGTATTTTATCGAAGCGCCGGGTGCAAGGATGTGCTGGGGCGTGCCCGGCAGATCGTGGCCTTTGATTCGGAAAAAAATGTGTACCACTTCGGTCAGGACGGGCTGGTGATCGTCAGTCATGTGCAGACCGGGGGTCAGCGCTGCCGCCTGGTGCTCACCGGCACCGGCTATACGGTGGCGGATCAAACGGAGCCGGCGGCGCGGGGCACGCTGTCGCGTCTGTTGATGGGGCGTACCGGATTGGTGGTGCTGGCCATTGTGCTGATTTTTGCCGCTGCGGTGGCGGCGTTCTCTTTCTTTACCAGCCGCACCATTGTGCGCCCCATTCAGAAGATTGCCCGGGGAGCAGACGCCATTGCCGGTGGCAATCTGGATTATCAGATCGACTATGACTCTACCAATGAGTTGGGCCAAACGGTGGAGAGCTTTAACGCCATGCGTCTGCGGTTGAAAGAGACCATTGAGAGCCGCGAGAAAAGCGAGCAACTGCGGCGGGAGATGACCGCCGGCTTTGCCCATGATCTGCGCACCCCGCTCACCAGCATTAAGGGCTACGCCGAGGGGCTGCGGGACGGCATTGCCAACACGCCGGAGAAGCAGCAGCGGTATTTGCAGACCATTTACGACTCCGCTGTGCAGACAGAGAAAATTCTCGATGATCTGCTGGCGCTGTCCAAGCTGGAGCTGGGCAGCACAGGCAACGATCGCTCCATTGTGCAGCTACAAGCGGTGCTGGATGATGCTGCGCCGGAGCTGACGGCTTTTATGGAGAACCGCGGCTGTACCTTTGCGCTGGAAAATCACTGCCCGGCTGATACGCAGATTGAGATCGACACGGACGCTTTTCGCCGGGTGTTTTTGAACATTCTGGGCAATGCGGTTAAATACGCTCGCCCGGGTGTGCCCGGTCGGTTGACATTGACGGCCACCGCCTATGATCGGGTGGTGATTCTGGAATTTGCAGACAACGGCATCGGCGTGGATAAGGATCAGCTGCGCAAGATTTTTGACGCCATGTACCGCACGGATCCGGCCCGCAGCCAGGTGAGCCAGGGCAGCGGACTGGGGCTGGCGGTGTGCAAGCAAATTGTAGAGCAGAACGGCGGCTCTATTTGGGCCCGCAGTCATACGGACGCGGGGCTGTCGATTTTTATTTCGTTACCCAAAAGGGAGCATGTTGCAGATGAAGCAGATATTGATTATTGAGGACGACCCACGCATTGCCGGGCTGGAGCGGGATTATCTGGAGGCAGCGGGCTTACAGGCATCGGTGGCAGCGGACGGCCCCTCCGGACTGCGCACGGCGTTGGATGGTCGGTTTGACCTGATTTTGCTGGATATTATGTTGCCGGGAATGGATGGACTGGAGGTTTGCCGCTCCATTCGCCGGGAGCAGAATGTACCGATTATCTTAGTCAGTGCCAAGAAAGAGGATTTGGACAAGATCAAGGGCCTGGGCGTTGGTGCGGACGACTATGTGGTTAAGCCCTTTTCCCCCGGCGAGTTGGTGGCCCGGGTGCTGGCGCATATCAGCCGGTATGAGCGGCTCACCGGCGACGGCGCTGCGCACCCGCCGACCAAGGACGCAGTGCTGGAAAGCGGCGCCCTGCGGTTGGATCCTGCCACCCGCCGTGCCTGGTTTCGGGAGCAGGAGGTGGCGTTGACCAATAAGGAGTTTGAACTGCTGTATTTTTTGGCCGGCCACCCGGACGAAGTCTTTAGCAAGGAACAGCTGTTTGATCGGATTTGGCAGTACAACAGCTTGGGCGAGACCTCTACCGTCACCGTCCATGTCAACCGGATCCGAGACAAATTCAAGGAACTGGATTCTAATTTGGATCTGATCCATACAGTGTGGGGTCGTGGCTATCGCTTTGTTCCCGCTGCGGTGTGAATACCACTGAGAGCGAAAAAAGAATGACCGCACCATTCCCGGTGCGGTCATTTTTGTATTTTGTGTTTTTGTCACACAAACACAAAGTGGATCAGGAGCATATAGCCGATGGTGCCCACGGCGATGCTCAAAAGGGTATTTTTGCGCCACAGATGCATCCCGGCGGTGAGCGCCACGGCGATCAGCTGGGGCACAATGTAGTTCACATTGCCCTGCTCAAAATCCTTAAGACAATAGACGATGAGAATGCCCAGGATCGCTACCGGCAGCACATTGCCCAGGTACTGCACGAACTTGGGCACCTGCTTTTTGCCCCCAAACAGGGCAAAGGGAAACAGGCGGGTGGCAAAGGTACAGACGGCGGCCACCAGCACCATGATCAGCAAATGGGTGTTGGTCATTTGGCAGCCCTCCGTTCCGGATCAAAGAAGGGGCGCCCGGCGGACAGCACCGCCACGGTCAGCACCAGGGAGGGAAGCAGGAATTTGTCTGCCCCGAAGATCAGCAGGCACAGAATGCCGGCGCACAGCCCCAGAGCGCCGATCAGCCCGGCGCGACCCTTTTGGTTGCGGATCAGGTCAATAAAAATCACCACAAACAGGGCGGTCATAGAAAAATCAATGCCGGTAAAGTCCATGGGCAGGGCGGCACTGAGCAGAGAGCCCAGCACGGAGCCGATGATCCAGTACACATGGTCAAGCTCGCCGATGAGAAAGCGCGCCCGGGGCTCGTCTACCCCATCCGGCACAGACAGGATGGAGGCGTTTACCGAGTAGGTTTCGTCCGTTAAAGTAAAGATCATAAAAGGATAGCGCCAGCCGCCGGCCTTGAACTTTTCAATATAAGACAGGCCATAGAACATGTGGCGGGTGTTGATAAACAGCGTCATCAGTGCGGTGGTGGCCAGCCCGGCGCCGGAGGAGATCAGCGACACCAGCAGAAACTGGCCGGACCCGGCATACACCAGCAGCGAAATCAGCGCCGCCCACACCCAATTGTAGCCGGCCTTAAACAGCATAATACCGAACGCTGCGCCTAAAAACAAGTAGCCGAACAGCACCGGCAGTGATTGCTTGAACGCAAAGCGCAAAGTCGCGCTTTTGTTATATTTCATAATTCCCTCTCCGCATACAAAAAATGTGCACAACGATTATACCACCTTTTGCGGAAGAATCAAGAGTGAAGTGCGGTGGCGTGGGGATTTGCAGCGCGTGCTTGCGTCTTTTGTCTATCGTACCGTATTTGATTTGATGCTTGGTAGGGGCGGCAATCTGCCGCCCGCAAATCCCTCAGTCAGCTGCGCTGACAGCGCCTAACTGGCGCCCGTCCCCTTTGTCGCTGCGCGACATCTCCCCGCACTGCGGGGAGCCACCCTTTACAAGGGAGCCTAAGGTGTTGTAACCGATTTGCCTCCCTTGCAAAGGGAGGTGGCTGCGAGCTTGCGAGCAGACGGAGGGATTGGACGGCGGGAGCAAGCCCCCGCCCTACGGCAAGTAAAACAAAAAACGCCCCTTGCAAATCAAGGGGCGCTGCTATTATGCATTCACTTTTCCGTGCCCAGCAGAGCGGTGTATTCCCGTGGGGTCATACCGAATCGGCGCTTAAACAGGGCGATAAAATGGGATTGGGAGGAGAAGCCCAGGCTGTAACACACCTGCTCGGCGGCGCAGCCCTCCCACAGCAGGGTTTTGGCTAACTCCAGCTTTTGGGCGGTCATATAGGTGCTCAGGTTTACGCCCAATTCGCATTTGAACAGATGGGAGAGATAGTCCGGCGACAGGCCGCAGTGGGCGGCCACGGCAGCCACCGTCAGCTTGCGGTCCGGGTTTTTGTTGATATAGGCAATGCAGCGGCGCACATGGGGTGAGTAGGTCAGGTCCTTTTGCGCCCGGCTGACCATATTGGTCAGTTCAATGGCGCCGTCCACAATGGCAGCGTGCACGGTGCGCTTGGTGCTGGCCGCGTCAATGCGGCGAATAAAATCGTCCGAATACGCATAGGCGTTGCTTTCGCCCAGACCCCCTTGAATGGCGTAGCGGGTGGCCAGGGTGATAAAGCTGACAGCCATATATTTTTGCTGCTGCAAGTCGTTCTCCGACATTTGGCCTACGGTAATATTTTGTATGCCGATCTGCCCCAGTTCGTAGATCAGCTTTTTCAGATCACCCCGTTGCAGGCAGGAGAACAGGCGCACCTCGTCCCGGTATGGGGTATGGTGCAGTCGCTCCAGCGCGTGGTGTCCGGTTTCTTCCTTGACGCTTTTCGGGATCACCCGAATACTCATTAAAGATGCACTATCCATTTGAATTCCCCCTAAGTGCAGTATAGCTGCCCGGAGGCTGTCCGTCAACCGGGGCGGCGCAAGTCGATGGGGATTTGTTGTATTTTCTCGGCTTTTTGGTAGACAAAATGGGGGGGTGTGCTATGATAGCGTTGGAAAGGAGTGACCCAAATATGAAAAGTAAGACCAAGACCCTGCCTACCGACGCGGTGCTGCGGGATATGCTGAAACAAGCCGGACTGGACAGCGCGGGGGTGCAATTTCGGCTGCTGGGGGACGGTATGTTCAACGCCGTTTTTGCAGCGGAGACAAACCCGCCGGTGGTGATGAAGATTGCGCCCCGACCCCAGGTGCCGGTGATGACCTATGAGCGGGATATGCTGGCCACCGAGCTGTACTGGTACGATCAGATCCGGCAGCACACGGAGATTACTGTGCCGGATATTCTGTATAGTGACCCGGCGGGCAACCTGTGCGGCGCGCCCTGGGTGGTGATGGAGCGACTGCCCGGGGTGCACCGAGACAAGTGCCCGCTGCCCAGTGCGGAGAAACACCGGCGCACAGCGGAGATGGTGGCGCAGATCCATAATGTGTCCGGCACCGGCTACGGTTATGTGCAAAATGGACTGTATGAGAACTGGGCGGACGCTTACATTTCCATGATCGAGAACCTGTTGGCAGATGCCCGGCGTATGGGCAAGACCAGCCGCCGCGGGCAGCGCCTGCTGGCGTATGCCCGGCAGTATCGGGCGGTGCTGGCGGCGGCACCTTGCGTGATGGTGAATTTTGATCTGTGGAGCAGCAATATCCTGTGCCATACGGTGGACGGAGAAACCCGGTTTGCCTGGATCGACCCGGAGCGCAGCCTGTGGGGCGACCCGGTGCTGGACTTTTTGTCGCTGGAGTCCTTTACCGCGCCGCTGGACAAAAAGATTTTGTCCTTGGCAACCCACAACGCCCTTTGCCGGGTACCGGTGCAAGTCAACCGAGAGACCCGACTGCGCTACGCCTTTGCCCAGGGGCTGCTGGCGTTGATCCAGGAAGTGGAAAAATACTATCGTTTTACGCCCTTGAGCCAGGGCTGGATGGTGGATATAGGTGGCGCTTCTGTGGCTTACAAGGCGGCCTTTGCCACTTTGCGCCGTGGGTAAGGGCGGGCGCCAAAAGGCGCAGGACAAGGCACAGGCACTGACCACTGCGCCGGTGACCGGCCGTTTGCTGCGGCACCTGCCGTACACTCTGGCTGCGCTGCTCTTTAGTGCCTTTTATAATGTGGCAGACACGTTGTTTGTCAGCCACGGGGTAGGCGACCTGGCGGCTGCGGGAATCAGCGTGGTCTTTCCCCTGACGGTTTTGCAGGGCGCTATTGCCCAAATGGTTGGCGCCGGTGCCGGGGCGCTGGTGTCGCCCTGTTTGGGAAAAAAGAACTACCGGGCGGCAGGCCGGGTTACAAAAAGCGCCATGGCGTTCTTTTACACCACAGCGCTGGGGATTACCTGCGTTTGCTTGTTGTTTCGCACGCCGCTGCTGCGGCTGTTCGGTGCCACGGCAGAGATTTTGCCTTATGCCCGCACCTATTTTACCATTTTGGCAGCGGGCAACGTGTTCTCCACCGGGTTTTCGTCTATTATACGGGCGGAGGGGCGTATGGATTACAGCCTTTGGATCTGGCTGTTGCCTACCGGGGTGAACTTGCTGCTGGATTGGTTGCTGATCTATCGGCTGCACCTGGGCATTGCCGGTGCGGCTTGGGCCACGGTGATCGCCCAAGCGGTGAGCTTTTGTATGAGCGTATTGTTTTTCACCCGGTTTTCCTGCCAGCAATTCCGTGGCGTGCGGGCGGATCGCGCCACCGTGGGGCGGATCTTGACTCTGGGGCTGCCCACCTTGGTGCAAATGGGCAGTCTGTCTGTTGTGCTGGTGGTGATGAACGGTTTGTTAGCCCCTCGGGCAGGTACGGTGGGTGTGGCGGCCTTTGGCTATGTGAGTCGGCTGGCGGAATTTGCCTTGGCGCCGTTCTCCGCTCTTTGCTTGGCAGCAGCGCCGATCATCGGCAGCAGCTACGGTGCCGGTCTGCATAGCCGGGTGCGCCAAACGGTGGTGCGCACGGTGCAGTTGGGGCTGGTGTATGCGGTGGCGGCTGTGGCAGTGTGTTATGCTTTGAGCGGAGCGCTGCTGGGTATTTTTACCCGCGATCCGGCGATCGTGCAATTTGGTGTCTACTGCTTGCGGCGGTTGGCACCGGCTCTTTTGTTCTTGCCGCCGGTACTGACGGTGAGTGCCTATTTCCAGTCGGTAAACCGAGCCAAATCGGCGCTGGTTACTGCCGGTGCGCTGCCGTTGTGCCTGTGCGTGGGTGCGTGCCTGGCGGCACCCCTGGGCACCGGGGCTGTTTGGTGGGCCGTGCCCATTGCCGCCGCCGTTTGCGCCGTATTTTGCGGGGCGCTTTATATTCGGCAGGCGGGGAAAAGGAAGTGCCGGGCTTTGTAGGTGGTGTGATGTTGTTTGTAATTTTGGTAAGGGCGGCAGATTGCCGCCCTTACTCATTTATTGGAACAAGCAAAACAAAAAAAGCGCGCCCCTTGCGACAAGGGGCGCCAAAGGGTTTGAATTATTCTTTTTCTTTCTGTTCTTCCCGGGGCAAAATGTCCTCTCGGGCAGGGGTGAAGAATTCCAGCCAGCGGGTATCCTGGTAGACCCGGCAAAAGGCGTGGGGCACATTGCCGGGCACCTGCACAATGTCGCCTGCGTGCATACGGCGCACTTCGTCGCCCACCTGCATATCAATCTCGCCCTCCAGTAGGTAATCCACCTGGGTGTGGGGATGGCTGTGGGGCGGCTGGGCAGTGCCGGCCTTGCACTCCATTAAGACGAACATATAGTTTTTGTCGCTGCACAGCAGCTTGCGCCGGGCGGTGGGCATCAGTTGCTCCCAGGGCAGATCCCGGTACGGGTTCAGTTGCATAGGAATATCCCCTTTTCGTTATGATAACTTCACTATACACCCGGGCAGGCATTTATGCAAGAAAAAAGGTGTTGACTTTAACGCTTTTATGTGCTAAACTAAAATCATCATAAATTTACCGAGAAAAGGGGTTATTACAATGAATAAGGTTGTGAAGAAGATCGCTGCCGTGGCGCTGTCCGGGCTGCTGGTGGCTTCTGTATTTGCCGGTTGTTCCGGCGGCAGTGCCAAGGACACTTATACTGTAGGTATCTGCCAGTCCATGCAGCATCCGGCACTGGATAAGGCTACCGAGGGCTTTAAGAAGGCACTGACGGACAAGCTGGGCGACAAGGTGACTTTCAAAGAGCAGAACGCCGCCGGCGATTCCACCCTGTGCTCCACCATTGTTAACCAGTATGTGTCTCAGAATGTGGATCTGATCATGGCCAACGCTACGGACGCACTGGTGGCTGCCCGCACGGCAACCAACACCATTCCGATTGTGGGTACCTCCGTCACCAGCTACGGTGTGGCTCTGGGTCTGAAGGACGAGACTGCCACCAAGACCGGGATCAATGTGACCGGTACCGCCGACCTGGCACCGCTGGATAAGCAGGCTGCCATGGTTAAAGAGTGGGTGCCGGATGCCAAGAAAGTGGGCATTCTGTACTGCTCTGCGGAGAAGAACTCCAAGTACCAGGCCACCGTTGTGGGCGCAAAGCTGAAGGAAATGGGCCTGGAAGTGAAGGAATACACCGCTGCGGACTCCAATGAGATCGCTTCTGTGACTAAGCTGGCTTGCCAGAACAGCGATGTGCTGTATGTTCCCACAGACAACACCATGGCCTCCAGCGCCAAGACCATTGACAACATTGCAAAGCCTGCCGGCGTACCCATTATTGCCGGTGAGGAGGGCATTTGCTCCGGCTGCGGCATAGCCACTCTGTCCATCAGCTATTACGACATCGGCTACAAGGCCGGCGAAATGGCTTATGACATTCTGGTTAACGGCAAAGACCCGGCAACCATGGACATTGCGTTTGTGCCGGAAAACAAGTTGACCAAGGAATATGACGCCGCCCGCTGCAAGGCACTGGGCGTGAAGGTGGTAGACGGCTACAAGGCAATCGAAAGCTAAACATTGCCACGATGCCGGGCAGCAGAAATGCTGCCCGGTTTTTTGTGTGGTTGATTAGGCGTGTGGTTCGGTGGTAGAGAGATTGGCGTCCTCTACTTGATTTTTTACGGCGGATTTGGTAAGATAGGACTACGCTTTGCGAATTTAGCACTTTAAATTGAAGGAGATTGTGCAATGAGCGGATTTTTAGCTTCTTTGCCCGGTGCTTGTGCCCAGGGTATCATCTGGGGTATCATGGCAGTGGGCGTGTATTTGACCTTTAAGGTTCTTGATTTGGCCGACTTGACGGTGGACGGCAGCTTTGGCACCGGCGGCGCCGTGCTGGTGGTGTGTACTATTGCAGGGATGAACATTTGGCTGGCCATGCTGCTGGCGTTCTTGGCCGGGTGTATTGCCGGACTGGTTACCGGTATTTTGCATACCAAGTTTGGCATACCGGCGATCTTGGCAGGTATTTTGACCCAGCTGGCACTGTATTCCGTAAACCTGCGGATTATGAGCGGTCGTGCCAATGTGGCGCTGAATATTGATGAATACGGGATCTTGGTATCCCTGCGGTATATTCCCAAATCCATTCTCGTCGGCGGTGCTTTTGCGCTGGTGATCATTGGGTTGCTGTACTGGTTCTTCGGCACGGAGTTGGGCGCCGGCGTGCGCGCCACCGGGTGCAATGAGGCCATGGCCCGCGCCAACGGCATCAACACCGGGTTCAACAAGGTGCTGGGACTGGTGCTCTCCAACGGCATTGTGGCATTGTCCGGCGGTCTGCTGGCCCAGTATCAGGGCTTTGCGGACATTAACATGGGCCGCGGCGCTATCGTTATCGGCCTGGCGGCAGTGATCATCGGCGATGTGATCTTTGGCAAGCTGTTCAAAAACTTTGCTCTGCGCCTGCTGGCAGCGGTGCTGGGCGGCGTGATCTACTATATTGTCATTCAGTTGGTGCTGCAAATGGGCCTGAACGCCAACGACCTGAAGCTGTTCTCCGCTTTGGTGGTTGCGCTGTTCCTGGGCGTGCCGTACTGGAAAGGGCAGTTGGGCGCCAAGCATGTAAAGACGAATAAGGGGGGCAAGGACAATGCTTAAAATCACAGGTGTACAAAAGACATTTAACCCCGGCACCATCAATGAGAAAAAGGCCCTTTGCGGCATTGATCTGACCTTGAACGAGGGCGATTTTGTAACGGTGATCGGCGGCAACGGCGCCGGTAAATCCACGATGCTGAATATGATCGCCGGCGTGTATCCGGTGGATTGCGGTTCCATTGTGATCGACGGCAAGGATGTGACCAAGCTGCCGGAATACAAGCGCGCCAAGTTTATCGGCCGTGTGTTCCAGGACCCCATGACCGGCACGGCTGCGGATATGCAGATTGCCGAGAATTTGGCCATCGCCGCTCGCCGTGGCAAGGGGCGAACCCTGCGTTCCGGCGTCAGTAAAAAAGAAAAGGTTCAGTATGCAGAGATGCTCAAGGAGCTGGATCTGGGGCTGGATACCCGCCTGACCTCCAAGGTGGGTCTGCTCAGCGGCGGTCAGCGTCAGGCGGTGACCCTGTTGATGGCCACTTTGAAGAGACCGAAGGTGCTGCTGCTGGATGAGCACACCGCAGCGCTGGATCCTAAGACCGCCAAGAAGGTGCTGGATCTGACGGAGAAGATCGTGGCCCGGGATCACCTGACTACCATTATGATTACCCACAATATGAAGGACGCCATTGCCATCGGCAACCGGCTGATTATGATGAACGAGGGCAAGATCATCTATGATGTAAGCGGTGAAGAGAAGAAGAAACTGACCACCAAGGATTTGCTGGATAAGTTTAAGGTTACCTCTGGTGAGGAGTTTGACAACGACCGGGTGCTGCTCTCTACCGAGGCGGGGGAGTAAGTCCATCAAGCAAAACAAAAGACGGAACCGTGTAGAGTGGTTCCGTCTTTTTTGCGCTTTTTACAGGGTGGCACCCGGCGGCGATTGTCTATATCCGGTTCTTGTTGCCCGGCACACAGTCTTACTATACCACGCGCACACCGGCCGGACTTCAGAAAAACCGCCGGGTTTATTAGAAATACTGCGATTTTCGCCCCACCGCCGGTAAAATAAAAAGCAGCCCGGGGGCTGCTTTTTATTTATGAAATTTTGGTAATCGGTTCCTAAAGCAATGGGTCCAGGCGGGCAAATAGCCGCTTTTGACGGCCACTTTTTGAGAGCTTATATTGGCAATATCCGTGGTGTAATAGGGCACCACACCTCGAGCTAAAGTCTCTATGGTCAGCATATTCACCAACTTTACCCCGATGCCGTTGCCGCGATAGGCAGGGCGCACATCCACGCCAATCTGCCACATTGTCTGGCTATCTGCACTGACACAAGCAATGCCGACGATTTGCTCTTGGTCATAGGCTACGGCGGCCAGCACTTCTGGTCGCGCGCTGTCGCGGTCATACTGCAATGCGTTTGAAAAGCCCTTGTTTTTATACAAACCGTGCAGGTCTTTATCCAGCAGAACAAAGGAACAGGCGGCATTTTCCATAGGCTTTATGTGCTCTATATCCGGAAGATAGTAGGGATTTGCGCCGTAGACCAGCTTGTCGGTGAGAATTTCGTAGCTGCTTTTGTTCCTGAATTTTTGCTTTACATAGGGCATAACACTTTTAGATGCGTTGACCACGGTGCTTTTACCCATGGTGATCACCTCCAGGCGTGGGGTGACAAATGGCATTTCCCGCCGGCCTCGCTGCATTTTTGCTTCTGTAAAAAGAATGCCGCTTCTTGTAAAATCCTCCGGATGGCAATTATAGTCCAGCGCCAGTTGGCGATACACGGTGGACATCATTTCCTGTTTTGTCATTTCAAAATATCCGTCCATCCATCCGTCCTTTTGCGCTGGATGTATTCCTGTATGTCCTCGTTGGTGAAAACATCCAGCATTTTGTCAAAGCTGGGCGCCAGGCGCATGGATCTCAGCGCATCTAATTCGGCCCAAAACACTTTGCCTTCGTTAGAATCATGCAGCGTGCCGGTGTAGCGGTCGGTTTTGAACAGCAGGATAATGTAGCGCCGGCCGTGACCTGCTTCCCACCATTTGATCCCGCACAGTTTGGGGGACTGAATATCCAGCCCAGTCTCTTCTTTCACTTCTCGAATAACGGAATCCACAAAGGACTCGTCTTTCTCCACATGCCCACCGGGAAAGGTGATTCCGCCCCAGCTTTTGCCGACCTTGTCCTGCACTACCACACGCCCGGTACCGTCATGGATCATGCACATGTTGGTCAGTTCCGCTTTTTCGTATTTGCTCATAAACCTGCCTGCCTTTTCTTTTCTGCTTGCGCTTACTCACACTATACCATACCCCGCGCAGATTGTCTATGAAGAATCGCTTTTCTTCGACTTTAGACATCGCATGGAAAAATAAAAAGCAGCCCGGTGGGCTGCTTTTTGCCATGCATTATATATTATAGGTCATTAGGGTTTGGATGAAGTGGGTATCCAGGAAATTACGCTGGTAGCCGGTGGAGAAGCCCTGGTTCTCCAGCGCGTCTACCAAGCGGCGGGAGAAGGTGTCGTACACCAGGACAAACTGCTTTTCGTCCGCCAGGTCCTGGGCCTCGGACACCAGCTGCAAAAGCTCCTGCTTTTGGGCGGCGGCGTTGCCAAAGAGCGTGAGCACCTGCACCGGCTTTTCCCTGGGGATCATCACGCCCACGATATTGCGGGTTACATTCCGGTGAGATTGGATCCGCCGGAAACGGTCGCCGGAGAGCATGGACAGGGTGCCCATGGACGGAGAGCGGTACTCCGGTGCGTTCTTGGGCAGCAGCACGCCTACCGCGTGAGCCGGATCGCTGACCAGCACGGTGCCGGTTTGGATCCAGCGGGGCAGGTTGTGCTCCATATAGCGGGTGATGAATTTTTCCCGCTTGTCCCGATCCGGACAATAATACATCATCAGCGGGTGCGACAGCAGCGACGCCCCTAAGAACGCCACCAGCGGTGCTTGTTCTTTTTTATCCCAATGGGATAGCTCCATTTGCCCTCTCCCTTTCTTATGCTTCCGTCTTTTGGCTATGCTGCCGGCGCAGTTTGCGCACCACCAGCAGGAACATCACCACGCTCATGGCGGTGCACACCAGGTCGGCCACGGCCTGGGACCAGATAATGCCATCCAGACCAACCGTCTTATTCATTATAATCAACAGTGGGAAATAAATCAATCCCTGTCGGCTGAGGGACAAGATCATACTTTGGGTGCCCTTGCCCATGCCCTGGAACGAGAAGTTCAGCACGAACATACAGCCGATCACCGGGCCGGAGATCATCAAGGCACGCAGCATTTTGACTCCGTAGTCGATCACAGCCGGGTCGTCGATAAACACGCTGACCACCTGGCGGGTAAAGATAAAGTACACCACGGTGATCACTGTGCCCAGCACAATGTTGCAAACGCAGGAAAAGCGAATGCTGCGGCGCATACGATCCAGTTTGTTCGCTCCATAGCAGTAGCCCACCAGCGGCTGCACGCCTTGGGCCAGCCCCAGCTGCAGCATCACCACCAGCATATTGGCCTTCATGGCAATGCCCATGGCCGCTACCGCGTTGTCGCCATAGCCTTGCAAAAACACATTGATCAGCATGTTGGAAATGCTCATCAGCAAATTGTTAATGGCGGCAGGCAGTCCAACGGTAATGACCCCGCGGGCAATGCCGCCCCGTATCCGATAGCGGCCGGGACTGATGGATAAAATGGACTTGCCCCGCAAAAAGTAAATCAGGAAGAATACCACGCTGACCACATTGCCGATGACGGTGGCAATGGCAGCGCCGGCTACGCCCTGACCGGTGCCAAAGGGCATGGTCAGACCAAAGAGCTTGTCGCCTTTATTCAGAATAAAGATCGGGTCCAGCACAATATTGACCACCTGACCGATAATGCTGCCGATCATAGATACCTTCGCGGCGCCCTCGCCCCGCACCAGGTTGCCCAGCATCACGGAGGACACAATAAAGGGAGAGCCGATGGCCACATACTTCAGATAATCGGCGGCGTAGGCAAAGGTGGCGTCCGACGCGCCCACTGCGTACAGTACCGGTTTGCGGAACACCAAAAACAGCACGGTCATCACCAACCCAACGCCAATGGCACTGTAAACGCAAAAGCTGCTGATGGTCTTGACCCTCTCTGTCTTTCCCTCGCCCAGAGAGCGGCTTACAAAGGCGCAGCCGCCTACACCGAACAGGTTGCCGCAGGCGATAAACAGCAAAAACAGCGGCATGGTCACCGATACAGCGGCTACCATATTGGCGTTGCCGGTCTGACCCACAAAGAATGTGTCAGCCAGGTTATAAACGATATTCACCAGCATGCCCATCATGCTGGGCAGCGCCAAAGTGCGCACGGCCCGGGGCACGCTGTAACTTTCAAAAACTTGGGTATTGTCTTTCATTGATCTTTTATGCCTTCTTCTCATAGAGCGCGTTAGCCAGGGCTGCCATTTGGGACATGGTCAGCTGTTCGGCCCGCACGGTGGCACTTAGTCCTAAAGATTGGAACAGCGCCGTCAGTTCTGCCTTGGGCACGCCCAGGGCGGCGTTCAAACTGTTGGCCAGGGTCTTGCGCCGCTGCAAAAAGGCGCCCTTGACCACACGGAAAAAGTAGCCCTCGTCCGTCACCTGCACCGGAGGCTGTTGCCGCCGGGTCAAGGCGATCACCGCAGAGTCTACATTGGGGCTGGGGTAAAAGTTCTCTCGCCCCACTTCAAACAAGATCTCCGCCTGCGTATAGTATTCCACCGCCGCGGACACGGCGCCGCAGTCCCGGGTGCCCAGGGGCGCGCATAGGCGCTTGGCCGCCTCCAGCTGCACCATCACCACCAGCCGTTCAATAGGCAACTCGCTTTCCAGCAGGCGCATCAGCACCGGGGTGGTAATGTAGTAGGGTAGGTTGGCGCACACCTGCAAGCGGTCGCAGTCGGCGAACTGGTCGGCAAACAGCGCCTGCAAGTCCATTTGCAGCACATCGCCGGGCACCACCTGCACATTGGGGCAGTCTGCCAGGGTCTCGGCCAGCACATCCGGCAGGCGGCGGTCCAGCTCCACAGCGGCTACTCGACCGCACACGGCGGACAGCTCTTTGGTGAGCACGCCGATGCCCGGCCCGATTTCCAGCACGCCGGTATGGTCGTCCGCTTCCAGTGCCGCTGCCATACGGGGACACACGGAGGGGTCGATCAAAAAGTTCTGCCCCAGCGCTTTGGAAAAAGTGAAGCCGTGACGGGTTAATATTCTCTTTATTGTATTATAATCATATAAATCCATACAACCGCTCCTCTAACGGTTGCCTATTCTACCACACTTCGGCAGAATTTACAATAATATGCTTGACTTTTTGTGCAAGTGTGCTAAAATACATCATAAGCCGCCTAACGATAGGCGGCTAAATGAATAAAAAGGAAGTGCCTGCATGGAGCTGAAATCCTGTCATCGCCGTCCGCTGCGACCGGATGAGATCGGTCCTCGGGTGATGGAACTCTCTAAATATTTGCGCAAGAATTTTAATGCCGCCGTAGCGGAGCAGGGCCTGTTTTCCGGCCAGCAGGATATATTGCTGCTGCTGATTCGGCAACCGGGTATGACCCTGGGCCAGCTGAGCCGTGCCTTGGGGGTAGCCAGCGCTACCGCCTCCGTGTCCGTCAAGCGCATGGAAAAGGCCGGATTTATTGAAAAGCGGGTGGACGAAAAGGACGCCCGGATTGTGCGGCTGTATCCCACTCCGGTGGCGGAGGACGCGCCGAAAAAGATTCACCAAAAAATGAACGCCATGGAGCAGGTGCTCACCGCCGGTATGAGTGAGGAACAGGTACTGACTTTGGCCGGCCTGTTGGAGCGTGCGCTGCAAAATGTGGGCAAAGAAAACCCGTAAGTGTGAAAGATAGAGAAGAAAACGGAAAGGAGAACCGAATGTTAAAGAAGTTATCCAAATATATGAAAGGGCTGTGGGGACTGGCAGCCATCAGCGCCGCCGGTATGATTGTAGAGGCCTTCTGCGAGCTGGCGCTGCCGTCCCTTGCCAACAGCATTTATCAAAAGGTGGACACCGCCGCCTCGCCGGAGAGCGTGCGTACTGCGGTGATCCTCAGCGGCTTGGGCATGCTGGCGCTGGCACTGTTAGGCCTTTTCGGCGGCGTGGTGACCATGAAAACCTCCGCCAATGTGAGCCAGCGGTTTGCCTACCGGCTGCGAGGGGATATGTACCGCAAGATCAGCCATTTTTCCTTTAAGAACATTGACCAGTTCTCTACCGCGTCGCTGACTACCCGTATGACCAACGATGTGACCACCTTGCAGAATGTGGTGATGATGTGCTTGCGGATTTTAGTGCGTGTGCCGGCGCTGGCGGTGGTGGCCGCCTGCTTTGCGGTGTCCATCAATCCCAGAATGAGCGCTATGCTGCTGATCTTGCTGCCGATTTTGATTGTGGTGGTGGCCTGCATTTTGAAGTTTGGCTTCCCTATGTTTCAAAAAATGCAGAAGAAGATCGACAACGTAAACCGGGTGGTGCAGGAAAACCTAATCGGTATGCGTGTGGTCAAGGCCTATGTGCGGGAGGACCGGGAGAAAGACAAATTCCATGACGCCTCCGATGATTTGGCTGCCCAGGGCGCCAAGGCAGCGGGCCTGATTGTGACTGTGATGCCGGTGATGATGCTGATGCTCAATGCCGTAGTGGTCTTTGTGTATTATAAAGGCGCTTTAGAGGCCAACGCCGGCGTGATGGAAGTGGGCCAAATCTCCGTCTTTGCCTCTTATGTGATTCAAATTTTGATGAATTTGATGATGATCTCCATGATGCTGCTGCAGCTGGCTCGTGGTAAAGCCTGCGGCGACCGTGTGGTGGAGGTGCTGGATACAGAAATTGACATTACCAATCCGGAGAACCCCTATTTGCCGGAGAACCCCAAGGGGGGCGTAGAGTTCCGGGATGTGAGCTTTAAGTATAATACGGAGGGCCACGGGGACGATATTTTGGAGCATATCAGCTTTACCGCCAAGCCCGGCCAGATCATCGGTATTGTAGGCGGCACCGGCTGCGGCAAGAGCAGTTTGGTGAACCTGATCCCCCGGCTGTATGACGCCACCCAAGGGCAGGTGCTTATTGACGGGGTAGATGTGCGTAAGTACGACCTGACCGCTTTGCGGGAGATGATTGGCGTGGTGCTGCAAAAGAACGTGCTTTTTAGTGGCACCATTAAGGAGAATATCCGCTGGGGTAAGAAAGACGCCACGGACGAGGAGATTGTGGCGGCTTGTCAGGCGGCGCAGGCCCATGACTTTGTACTGGCCCAGCCCAAGGGGTACGATACGGATTTGAGCCAGGGTGGGCTGAATCTGAGCGGCGGTCAAAAGCAGCGGCTTTGCATTGCCCGCGCCATGATCAAACACCCGAAAATTTTGATCCTGGATGACTCTACCTCCGCCGTAGATACGGCAACGGAGGCCAAAATTCGGGAGAGCTTCTATAAAGATTTTAAGGACACCACCGTGTTCATTATTGCCCAGCGGGTCAGCTCCGTGCAGGCTGCGGACCAGATCTTGGTATTGGACGACGGCCAAATCAAGGGGATCGGTACCCATGAGCAGCTGCTGGCCGACAACGAGATCTACAAAGAGATCGTAACCACACAGGCGAAAGGAGTGAGCGAATAATGCCGGGTCCCAGAAGAACGGATTTTAAGAAACCCAAGAATGCCAAAAAGACCTTTGGCCGCATTTTGCAGTATGCGGGCAAGAGCAAATTTATGTTGCTGGCGGTATTCGTGATGCTCATTGCCAGCACGGTATGCTCCGTAGGCGCTTCCTACTGGCTGAAGCCTATTTTGAACGACATTGATGCCTCCATCCGGGCAGGCAATTTTGCCACCGTGGGTGTGGAAAGCCTAATGCGTAACCTGGCCATTGTGTCGGCGCTGTATATTGGCGCATCCCTTTGTACGTACATTCAAAGCAAGGTGATGGTCAAGATCGCCTACAAGACCACCAACCTGATCCGCAAGGAGCTGTTTGACCACATGCAGACCCTGCCCCTGCGGTTCTTTGACACCCAGACCCACGGCGAGATCATGAGCCGCTACACCAATGATGTGGATAATATTCAGATGATGCTGGAGCAGTCTATGGTGCAGCTGGTGTCCTCCGCCTTTACCTTTGTGGGCATTGTGGTGATGATGATTGCCCTGAGTCCGCCGCTGTTTTGTATTTCGCTGGTGTTTATGATTATTATGCTGGTGACGGTATCTAAAATCGGCAAAAAGAGCAAGCATTACTTTCAGGCGCAGCAGGCCAATTTGGGCCAAATGAACGGCAATATTGAGGAGTCCGTTGAGGGCATGCGGGTCATCAAGGTATTTAACCATGAGGACCAGGCCATTGCGGGCTTTGAGCAGTACAACGAGGCGTTTCGCTCTGCGGCCACCAACGCCAACTTTTATGCGGGGCTGATGGGCCCGGTGTCCAACGGAATCAACAACGCCGGTTATGCCCTGATCGCTTTGTTCGGCGGGCTGCTGGCCCTGACCGGGCGGCTGGACATCGGCACATTCTTTACTTTCCTCAGCTATGCCAAGCAATTTACGCAGCCCATTAACCAGATCGCCAATCAGATGAACACGATCTTTTCCGCTCTGGCCGGTGCGGAGCGGGTGTTTGAGATGATGGACACTGCCTCTGAAGAGGACCGGGGCACCGTGACTTTGACGGTAACCGGTGCCGGGGAGGAGAAACGGTGGTACTGGCAGGACGGCGACCGCCGGGTGCCGGTGCATGGGGCTGTGGAGTTCCACCATGTGACCTTTGCTTATGTGCCGGAGAAGGTGGTGCTCCATGATATTAGCCTGTATGCCAAAGAGGGGCAGAAGATCGCATTTGTAGGCTCCACCGGCGCAGGCAAGACCACCATTACCAATCTGATCAATCGGTTTTACGATATTCAGGCGGGCACCATCACCTATGATGGTATTGACATTTGCCGGATCAAAAAGGACGATTTGCGCCGTAGCCTGGCGATGGTGCTGCAAGACACCCACCTGTTTACCGGTACGGTGATGGAGAATATCCGTTACGGTCGGCTGGATGCCACCGACGAGGAATGCATTGCCGCAGCCAAGCTGGCCTCTGCCCATTCCTTTATCCGGCGGTTGCCGGAGGGCTACCAGACCATGCTCACCGGCGACGGCGGCAACCTGAGCCAGGGTCAGCGCCAGCTGCTGGCCATTGCTCGGGCGGCAGTGGCAGACCCGCCGGTGATGGTACTGGATGAGGCCACCTCCTCCATTGATACGCGCACAGAGAAGCACATTGAGCACGGTATGGATCGGCTGATGGCCGGCAAGACCACCTTTGTGATCGCCCACCGGCTCTCCACGGTGCGGGAGTCTAACGCGATTATGGTGCTGGAAGACGGCCGCATTATCGAGCGGGGCGACCACAACGCCTTGATGGCCCAGCAGGGTCGGTATTACCAGCTGTGCACCGGCAAGGCCAAGCTCAGTTAAATACAATTTCATTCAGTAGGGTGCGGTGCGATACTGCACTCGCTACGAAACAGTCCCCCGGACTGTTTCTCCCAAATGCTAACGCATTTGGAGCCTCGTGTCTCTTGCACTGCGTGCAATTCACTCATCGCACCCTACAAATATTTAACCTTTCTGCCTCCCTTGTAAAGGGAGGTGGATGCGAGTTTGCGAGCAGACGGAGGGATTATATATTTATCCCCTCAGCCACTTCGTGACAGCTCCCCTTAATGAAAATAAGGGGAGCCTTTTTGTTTGTAAAGGCCGATGGATTCGCTCTTGTTTTTTACATTTGTCGTATTTCGTTAAAAATTTGGGCAAAGGGTGGAGTTCGGCTATTGGAAAACCGTGTGTCGGTGCTACAATGAGGGCAGAAAGGAAGTGGCACTATGAACAAAGTGCTGAACAAATTCTTTACCAAAGCGGACAACGGCACCGTGCGGCTGTATGATTACGATGTGACCCATTTGTGGCTGGCGGGGCTGGTGTATGCCCATATCGGCTACTGGGTGGAGAACCTGTTTCGCCTGGTGTCTAAGGGCGTTTTGGACTCCCGCAATCAGTTGCTGCCCTTCCTGTTTTGCTACACCATTGCCATGTGGGCCATGTACCTGGCTTTGGGCACCACCAATCACCCGCGCTTCTTCAGTCACCGAGTGCTGGAGGGCAACACCCGCCGGGATAAAATATTGGCACGGATCTACTATTTTACTGTGGTGTTCCTGTTTGTCTTTTTCGGCGAGATCGTGGTGGGCAGCATTTTTGAGCAGGTGTCCGGCATCTCCCTGTGGGATTACAGCGGCATTCCCCTGCATGTGACCAAGTACACCAGCATTCCTACCTGCACCGCCATGAGCCTGGGCGTGGCTGTCATTATGGGCAACTTCTTTGAGGGACTGATGAAGAAAATTCAGCGTATTCCCTACCGCACCACGGTGCAGCTGGACTATGTGCTGGGGACGCTGATTTTGGTGGACTGGCTCATTATGATGGTGAGCATCAATGTGTTTAAGAAAGCGCCGGCCTACTGGTCCGTGCAGCTGTTGAGCTTCAAAGATCTGTTGACGCTCTTTGTAAAATAACAATAAATAACCCCCTGTGTGCTTTGCTTTTTGCCACCGATTATGGTATAGTGAGTGGACAGGGGGGTTGTTATGCCGAATTTTACCAAGATAGCCATTCAGCAGTCCTTTCTGCGGCTTCTGAGACAAAGACCCATTACCAAGATTACGGTTAAGGATATTGTGGAGGACTGCGGCATCAACCGCAATTCGTTCTACTACCATTTTCAGGACCTGCCCCAACTGCTGGAAACGGTGATCATAGAAAGCGCGGACGAGATCATCTCTCACATACCGGAGAGCTTTTCTCTGGAAGAGGGACTGACGACGGTGCTGGAGCGGCTGGTGGAGAACAAGCGGGCCATTCGCAACATTTGGGCGTCGCCGGATCGGGCGTTTTACGAGCAGAATTTAATGCGGGTGTGCAATTATGTAGTCAGCCGCTACATTGCCTGCCGCTCGGAGGACCTGCTGCGCACCCTGCCGGAGGAGGAGCTGGCGCTTCTTGTGGATTTTTGCCAGTGCGAGCTGTTCGGCCAGGTGACCAACTGGCTCAATCAAAATATGGTCTATGATATTGTGGCCCATGTGCAGGCTCTGTGCCGGTTGTTCGAGGGCAGTATTACCCAGGCGCTGGAGGCAACGCCTATGGAGGCGTAAGAATTTTTTTGTTCACAAATGCGGCTACATTTTGTGCTCGGTGGCAGCCCGGTGCGCCCACAGCCCCAAGGGATAGCAACTATGGCGCGTGGCACGGTTTTGCGGGTCAAAGAATTTTGAAAAAAGACTTTACAAGCGATTACCAAAATGATATAATCAGAAATGAAGTTAGAATATCTATGGCAGAACTATATTCTCAAAGAGGTGTATGAAAATGAAAAAGATTCTTTCCATCCTGCTGGCTGCTATGCTGGCGTTCTCTGCACTGGGTGCCACTTCCATGATGGCTTTCGCTGCGTCTAACACCGTGGCCAGCCCGGAGCACACCACCAGAGACAATGACAAGATCGGCCAGGTAAACGGTAAGGTCAGCGACGATGTGGACTATGAGGTAGATCCCACCGATCCCACCAAGATCAGCTTTACCTACACCGGCAACGGCGACTTCCAGAATTGGCAGTTCCCGGGCATGACCGAGGGCAAGGACTACAAGGTGATCTCCGTAGACGGCAACACCATCACCATTCAACTGATCAACGGCTATGAGGGCGATGTAATTGGTAACGCCATCGTAGACTTCAAGGGTGAGACCACCACCAAGAAGGCGCCCCGGAAGGACAAAAAGAGTCGTTCTCCCAAAACCGGCGCGACCATGGCTACCGGCCTTGCACTTGCCGGCGCAGGTGCAGCAGTTCTGGCTGCCATGAAGAAAAAACAGGACGCTGAATAAGACGAACTGCAAAAGCCTGTTTGCCATACGGTAAACAGGCTTTTTTTAATGAAATACGGCGACAATGCCAAGGAGCGACACCCAAGCAATGGATAATCAAAAAGAACCGAAAAAAGAGGAGAAGCGCAACACCGGGCGGATCATACTGCTGATCATTGCCTTGGTGTGCCTGATTGCCGGACTGGCGTATATCGGTGTGGATCTGTACCAGCAGTACACCGCCCGCCAGGAGGACCGGCGCAGCCAGAGTATGGTGACGGAAGCGCCCAGTACCACCGGCGAGAGCAAAAAGCCCACCAATCCGGTAAATTTCAAAAAGCTGCAAAGCCAAAATGACGAAATTTACGCTTGGATCCAGGTGGACGGTACCGAGGTGAACTATCCCATTGTGCAAAGTACGGTGGACGATGAGTTTTACCTGACCCACAGTGCCTATGATAAAAGCTGGCTGGCCAGCGGCGCCGTGTTTACCCAGTCGCAGAACACAACCACCTTTAACGACTCGGTGACCCTGGTGTACGGTCATAACGGCTTTAGCGAGAGTATGTTTACCTCACTGCATAAGTTTGAGGACAAGTCTTTCTTTGACAGCCACCCGTATTTTTACATTTATATGCCCGGCCACAAATTAACCTACCAGATCATCTCTGCCTTTAAGTACGATGATCGGCATATTATGAACAGCTTTTCTTTCCAAGATGTGACGGTGCGCAGTGACTTCTTTGCCATGCTGCAAAATCCGGATTCTGCCTTGAAGAATGTGCGCACGGACCTAAAGACCACTGTGGATAAGGACAGCCATGTGGTGATCCTGTCCACCTGCTTTACCGGCACCAGCCAGCGGAGCAGCAGATACCTTGTAAGCGGAGTGTTACTGAAGAATGAAGAAACCGATTGATCCCAATTTGGAGCGCTTTGAAGACAGCGTGTTCTCCCTAACCGGTGGCGATGATACCCCCGGCGTAAGTTACCGCGCGCCTCAATTTGAAATGAAAGAGACTTCGGCTGCCGCAACCCCCGGCGAGTACCACGCCTCGGAGAACCACCGCCAGCGGGCGGAGGCCACAGGCGCACCGGTGGAACCGGCGCCCGGCGGTGAGGAACACCACCACCATCATCACCATAGCGACAGCCATAGCCACAGCCGTCACGGTGATCACCGTCGGCACCGGCACCACCATCACCATCATCACCGGCACCATCGGTTGCCCAAGGGCGCCCGGGTGGTGATCGGCATTTTGGTGGCACTGCTGATTATCGTTGCCCTTGTGGTGGGTGCGTTCCTGATCCTGAACTACGACGGCGAAAAGAAGATGACCGACACCACTGCCGCCACCGACTACCAGGAGACCATTGAGTATAAGGGTCACACCTATGTGTATAACGAGAATGTGGTGACCATGGCGTTCCTGGGTGTAGACAAGCGAGAGCTGGGCAAGGCGGAGAACCATACTTCCACAAACGGTATGGCGGATACGGATATTGTGGTTGCCATTGACAAGGTCAGCGGCAAAACCTCTATGATCGCCGTGCCCCGCGACACCATGGTGGATGTGGATGTGTTTGACAAGGACGGCAATTTCAAAAAGACCAAGGAAATGGAGCTTTGTATTGCCTATGCTTACGGCGACGGCTTCGGCACCTCCTGCAAGAATGTGACCAAGTCTATCAGCCGTATTCTCTACAATGTGCCAATCGATAAGTATTTTGCCTTGGATCTGAACGGGATCCAGCCCATTAACGACTCTATTGGCGGGGTGAAGGTGCAGTCCCTCTACGACCTACCGGACTACGGGGTCAAGAAGGGCGACACCGTGCACCTGACCGGCGATCTTACCGAGGCCTATGTGCGTACCCGTGATATGGATAACCTGAACGCTTCCTTAAATCGTACCCAGCGCCAGGTGCAGTACCTGAACGCCTTTGCGGACAAAGTGCGAGGCAGCGTCACCTCAGATTTTAGCGTCATTACCAATTTGTACAATACCGCTTCCGATTATTGCACCACGGATCTGACTGTGTCCAATGTGACTTACCTTGGTTCTTTGCTGCTGCAAAAGGGCGTTACCGACTTCCAGTCCTATACCCTGGAGGGGAAGATGAAAGCGGTGGACAATAAGGAATTCAAGGATTATGTGTACGCCGGTTTTTACCCGGACAAAGACAGTTTAATGCAGACGGTGCTGGATGTGTTTTACACCCGGATCCGTTAAGGTCGAAAAAGTGGGGGCTCTGTGGAACAGGGTCCCTTTTTGCCACTTATAAATTTGGAAAAACTATTGAACAGCCGCCGTTTAAGTGTTAAAATACAGATGAAATCTTTTTGAAGGAGTTATCATTATGGACCAAGCAACCAAAAAGGCGCTCCAGATCTACGCCGCCAAGATCCGTCTGGGCATTGTAGACAGCACCAACAGCGCCAAATCCGGGCACCCCGGCGGCAGTTTGTCCTCCGCGGATGTGTTCGCATATTTGTATGGCAAAGAAATGCGTGTGGATCCCAAGAACCCCAAGTGGGCGGATCGTGACCGCTTTGTTTTGTCTAAGGGTCATTGCGCCCCCGGTCTGTACAGCGCCCTGGCATACAAGGGCTTTTTCCCGCCGGAGGACCTGACCACCCTGCGCCATATCGGCTCTTATTTACAGGGTCACCCCAATATGAACACAGTGCCCGGCGTGGATATGAGCACCGGCTCTTTGGGTCAGGGCATCAGCGCCGCCTGCGGTATGGCCAAGGGCGCCAAGTTCCTGGGCAAGGATGATATTCGGGTGTACACCCTTTTGGGCGACGGTGAGATCGAGGAGGGCCAGGTTTGGGAGGCCATGATGTTTGCCAACCAGTACCACCTGGATAACCTGTGCGTGATCATTGACTGGAACGGCTTGCAGATCGACGGTCTGTGCAAAGATGTGATGTGCGCCGAGCCGATTGATGAGAAAGTAAAGGCCTTTGGCTTTGATGTGGTCACTGTTGACGGCAATGATTTTGACCAGCTGGAGAGCGCTTTTGATGCCTTCCATAAGAGCACCAAGCCCTTCTGCATTTTGATGAAGACGGTGAAGGGCAAGGGCGTGTCCTTTATGGAGAACGAGTGCGGTTGGCACGGCAAGGCCACCAACCCGGAGGAATACAAAACGGCAATGGCAGAGCTGACTGCCAAGCTGCAGGAATTGGAGGCGTAACCATGGCAGAAGTAAAGAAGATCGCAACTCGCGAGAGCTACGGCAACGCCTTAAAGGAACTGGCTGCGGGCGGCGCCGATAACCTGGTGGTGTTGGACGCCGACCTGGCCGGCGCAACCAAGACCGGCATTTTTAAGAAAGCCTATCCGGACCGCCACTTTAACTGCGGCATTGCTGAGGCGGATATGATGAGCGTGGCCGCCGGTTTGTCTACCATGGGGCTGGTACCCTTTGCGTCCAGCTTTGCCATGTTCGCTGCCGGTCGTGCCTTTGAGCAGGTGCGCAACAGCATTGGCTATCCCCATTTGAATGTAAAGATCGGTGCTACCCACGCCGGGATCAGCGTTGGCGAGGACGGCGCGTCCCACCAGTGCTGTGAGGACTTTGCCCTGATGCGGGTGATCCCCGGCATGACCGTGATTTGTCCGGCAGACGATGTGGAGGCTCGGCAGGTGGTCAAGGCCGCCTATGAGATGGAGGGCCCGGTGTATATGCGCTTTGCCCGCCTGGCTACTGAGGTGTTCCACAACGAGGATTATCAGTTTGAGATCGGCAAGGCCGAGGTGATCCGTGCGGGCAGCGATGTGTCCATCATTGCCTGCGGTCTGATGGTGCCGGAGGCTATGGCTGCCGCAGAGCAGCTGGCCGCCAAGGGCATTTCTGCCGAGGTGATCAATATGGCTACCATTAAGCCCTTGGACGAGGCTGCCGTTTTGGCAACTGCCAAGAAGACCGGTAAGGTCATCACCGTAGAGGAGCACAGCATTATCGGCGGTTTGGGCGAGGCCGTTTGCTCCGTGCTCAGCGAGCAGCTGCCCACGCCTGTGCGCCGTATCGGCGTTAACGACGAGTTTGGCCACAGCGGCCCCGGTGCAGATCTTCTGGTGCAGTTTGGCTTGTGTGCCGACCATATTGCCCAGGTGGCTGCCGACTTTGTCAAATAAAATAAAGTCCAAAAATACCGCTTGCGACCTCGAGCCGCAGGCGGTTTTTTGTTGCAAAATAGTCGGTTCTATGCTACTATGAGCTTGCAGGCATATACTGTTATTGCAGTTTGGCATACAAGGAGGAATTTTTATGAAACTTGCCATCGTGATTATTGTTGTGGTGGTACTGCTGGTGCTGTGGCTGGCAGGCACTTACAACGGCTTAGTGAAGAAGAAAAACGCTGTGGAGGAGGCGTTCTCCACCATGGATGTGTACCTGAAAAAGCGGTGGGATCTGATCCCGAATTTGGTGAATACTGTGAAGGGCTACGCCGCTCATGAGGCCCAGACTCTGCAAAATGTGGTCACCGCGCGTGCAGGCAGCTATGCTGCCCTGTCCACGGAGGAGAAGTTGAAAGCCAATGAAGAGCTTTCCGGCGCCATTGCCGGATTCTCTGCCGTGGTGGAGCAGTACCCGGACTTAAAGGCCAACCAAAATTTTTTGGATCTGCAAAACCAGCTGCGCCAGGTGGAGGCAGATATCGCCAACGCCCGCAAGTATTATAACGCTACGGTCAAGCAGCTGAACAACAAGATTGAGATGTTCCCGTCCAATATTGTGGCCGGTCTGTTCCATTTTGAAAAGCGCAGTATGTATCTTGTGGACGATACTGCTCAGCGGGAGAATGTGAAGGTAGAATTCTGATGAAGAAGATCATCACCCTGCTGCTGGCGCTGGTGCTGACCCTGTGCGCCCCGGTTTGCGCCCTGGCAGCCACGCCGGACGAGTCCGATTTTTTGTCCCGGTACGCCCAGGAGCCCTATGTGGTCACCGACTGCCAAATGCAAGTGGTGGTCAGTGAATACAATGTGCTGGCGGTAACGGAGACCTATCAGGTGTATTTTAATGAAGCACGCCACGGCATTTATCGCTACCTGCCCCTGCGCAACCAGTTGACCCGTACGGACGGCTCTACCGCCGTGGTCACTGCCCGGGTCAGTCATGTGGACACCGGTGCGGATGAATGTAGCCATGAGGTCAGCAACGACAAGTATGTGCTGCGCTTGGGCAGCGAGAATGAGACCATCACCGGCCTCCACACCTATACCATTCGCTACAACTACGACTTGGGGCTGGACACGGTGAAGAACGCTGACGAGCTGTATTATAATCTGGTGGGCACCGGGTGGGACACCTATATCCGCCGGGTGCAGTTCTCTGTGACTATGCCGAAGGATTTTGACCCGGCCAAGCTGGGTCTGAGCACCGGCAGCTACGGCACCGCCGGAACCCAGAATGTAACCTACACCGTGCAGGACCGTACCATCAGCGGTACGGTTACGCAGGCGCTGGCACCGGGTGAGGGGCTGACCTTGCGCCTGATCCTGCCGGATGGGTATTTTAAGTTCGATAATACCAAGTATAACCTGACCATTGCTATGATCGCCGTTTTGCCGGCGCTGGCAGCGCTGATCGTGCTGGTACTGTTTTTGAAGTTCGGCCGGGATAAGCGCTATGCGCCCACGGTGGAGTTTTATCCGCCGGAAGGACTGAACAGCGCAGAGGTGGGTCTGTGGTACAAGGGCAAGGCCACCAATGAGATGGTGCTGTCCCTGCTGGTGTACCTGGCGCAGCGCAATCATATTGCGATTCACCCCGGCAAGCGCAAGCGAGACTTTGTGCTCACCAAATGTCACGGCTATGTGGGGCAGGATACCAATTTAGCAGTATTTATGGACGGTCTGTTCCCCGACGGTCGCACCCGCACGGATAATAAACAGCTGAAAAATCATTTTTATGAAACGGTGGGTACCATACGGGCAGACCTGAACAGTACGGAGAGCCGCAGTCGCTTTTTTGACAAAACCAGTATTTATTTGAAGTTGTTGTCCTTTGTGCTGCTGGCACTGAGCGCAGCCGGCGGTGCCTATTTCAGCCACCGGGCGCTGGGCGACGCTCTGACTTTGGCGCCGAGTATTCTCTATGCTATGCTGGCGGGCACCCTGTGTTTGGCGCTGGGGCTGATCCCCGCTTGCTGTATGCTGCGGCGCACGGATGAGGGCGCCAAAACCCTGGCGCAGATCCAGGGCTTTCGCAGCTTTTTGGTAACGGCGGAGAAAGAGAAGTTAGAGGCGCTGGTGGAGCAGGATCCGGAGTATTTCTATAATATTCTGCCCTATACTTACGCCCTTGGCGTCAGCGACAAGTGGATCAAGAAGTTCGAGTCCATCGCCATGCAGCCGCCTCGGTGGTATAACGGGACCGATGTGTGGAGCTATGTGCTTTTTGATCGTATGTTGCGGGATACCCTGCGGGCAGCCAACGACAGTATGGTTTCTCAGCCTGGCGGCAAAACCGGTTCCTTTGTGAGCGGAGGCGGTGGCTTTACCGGCGGCGGTGTTGGCGGCGGAGGCGGCGGCAGCTGGTAACACCGCTTGCTGTTGTATGTTGTAAAGGCAGCCACTGCCGGAGAAATGGATGTACGCGCTACGAAAGAATAAATACAAAGCAGG
>OLOB01000283.1_pt1 | contig 44241 bp, 36 predicted proteins | sample 1671911 | NCBI WGS metagenome assembly OLOB01 (sample SAMEA3136625, study PRJEB25190) | human gut metagenome | biome: human gut; feature: human-associated habitat; material: faeces | place: Austria | collected 2013
TCAGCTGGTGCTGGGAAACAGAGTCAAGATATTGTCTATGGATCAGAATGGTGAAATCATTTCGTTGCCGGATGAAAAAGGTGATCTGCAGGTGCAGGTAGGGATGATGAAAATCAAAGTGAATCTACGAGATATCATGCTCATCGATCATGTGCCGGTGAAAAAGAGCAAGCCGAAAAAGTCTGGCTATGGTACACTGTACAGAAAAAAAGCACAGACGATCTCGGTGTCGATCGATGTCCGTGGAAAAAGTCTTGATGATGCAGTGATGGATGTAGAAAAATATATCGATGATGCCTTTATTTCCGGGCTGGAAGAAGTGACGATCATTCATGGTCGCGGAGAAGGGATCCTACGAAAGGGTATTCAGGAAGCGCTGAAGCGCAATAAGAACGTCAAGGGCTTCCGCAAAGGAAGCTATCATGAAGGCGGTGACGGCGTGACCGTTGTAAAATTGAGATAAGTAACATAGAAGAAGGAGATGGACTATGATCAGCTATAAAGAAAAAATTGCAGAGATCCTGGCGCCACATGTAGATGGGCTGGAAAAGGATGAGATCCTGGACATGCTGGAGACACCGGCTGACAGCAAGATGGGAGATTATGCGTTCCCATGCTTCAAGCTGGCAAAGATCTTCCGCAAGGCACCACAGATGATCGCACAGACTTTGGCAGAGGCGATCGGAGCGGAGTCTGTTTTTGAAAAAGTAGAAAACGTCAATGCATATGTAAACATGTTTCTCTCTCGGGAGGAAATGGCACAGGAAGTAGTTTCTGAAGTGATCGAAAAAGGAGACGATTACGGCAGAAGCAATATGGGACAGGGGAAAAAGGTGATCGTGGAATATTCTTCTCCGAACATTGCGAAACCGTTCCATATCGGACATATTCGAAGCACCGTGATCGGAAATTCCATTTACAAAATCTATGATTTTCTGGGATATGATACCATTCGAATCAATCACCTGGGTGACTACGGCACTCAGTTTGGCAAGATGATTTGTGCTTACCGCAGGTGGGGCAGGGAATGTTGTGCTCCTCCACAAATTCCTTCATCTCCGCCTGGCTCAGGGCGTCCACGGACTTGCCCAGGTCGAAGCCGTTCTCCTCGCACCAGCCCTCGATGACCTTGTCCGCCCGGAACCGCTCCTTGCACTCCTTGCAGTCCATCAGGGGATCGGAGAAGCCGGCCAGATGGCCGCTGGCTACCCAGGTCTGGGGGTTCATGAGGATGGCGGCGTCCTGCCCCACATTGTAGGGGTTCTCCTGGACAAATTTCTTCCACCAGGCCTTCTTGATGTTGTTCTTCAGCTCCACGCCCAGGGGGCCGTAGTCCCAGGTGTTGGCCAGGCCGCCGTAGATCTCGCTGCCGGCAAAGATGATGCCGCGGTTTTTGCAGAGGGCGACGATCTTGTCCATCGTTTTTTCGGTGTTTTTCATGGTGAGGTTCCTCCTATATGAAGTGTTTTGGCAACAAAAAAACGCCCTGAGCCGGTAAGGCTCAGGGCGAACTAAACATAGTCCGTGGTTCCACCTGAATTTGGATACTTCCACACTCTTCTGCCGGTAACGGGGCTTCCGGCGGGCATTTCCTCCCGCGGCTCAGGGCCGCCACGCCCGTCATCGCCTGTATCAGGAAAAGAATAGCACGTTTCGGGGTGGTTGTCAAGCACGCAAAGCAAAAACCGCCGCAGCTGCGGCGGTTTTCGGCTGTTTTCGGTTACTTTCCGGCGGCCATGACCTTTCCGGCGGCGTCCACCACCAGACGGTCGGTCTTTGCGCCGGCGGCGCTCTTGCTGAAGCTCACTGTCCACGCACCGGAGGTGACGTCATAGGTGGCGTACACCTGATCGTACGCGCCGGTGTACTGGGCCTTGGCCGCGTCGATGGCGGCCTGCTGGCTGACGCTCTTGCGGCCGATCTGGGCGGTGCCCAGAATGGACAGCAGCGCATCGCGGTTGGCGTTCCACACCTCGGTGGTCATGGTCTCGGAGGGGGAAGCCACATAGCTGCCCGGTACGTCCTCAAAAAAGATGTCCGCCATGACCATGGTGCCCTTTTCCGTGTTCTCCTCCGTGTGCTGCCAGACCTTCATGCCGTTGGCAAGGGTGATCTCCTCACTGGTGACGCCGGTGCCGCAGATGCCGTAGCCTCCCGTCCAGCACAGCAGGGTGTAGCTGACAGTGGGGTCATCGGTCTTGTAGAAGCGGATGCCCTCGGTCTTGTCGGTGCCGTTATCAGACACCTGCTCCCAGCTCCAGCCCTCAGGCAGGTCCAGCTTCATGTCCACATAGCCGTGGGTGAATTCGGCGGTGGTGACGGTGGGCTGGAGGTCCGGCGCGGGATCGGGGTCGGGCTTGTCGTCGTTGTTCTTTTTGCCGCAGGCCATCAGCGACAGGGCGCAGGCCAGGGCCAGGATAAATGCCAAAAACTTCTTCATGGGGGTCGTGCCTCCTTTTCTGTCTCTATTTGTTTGTGTATATACACCGCCCGGGGGCGGGGAGGGCGATGGGCCCGCCCTCTATCCACTAAGACGGAGCGCGGCGGGGTTTAGTTCCGCTTTTCTTATTCGCGGCCCTCGGGCAGCTGGGCGATGACGGTCTTGTACAGATGGCGGAAGAAGAACAGCGTCAGCGTCAGGGAGAATACCTCCGCGATGGGGTAGCTCCACCACACCAGGTCGCTGTTGCCCACGGAGGCGCCGTACCGGGCCAGCACGTAGGCGATGGGGATCAGGAACACCAGCTGGCGGACGATGGAGGTGATCATGGAGTACAGGGATCTGCCCAGCGCCTGGAAGGAGGCACCCAGGGCGATGCACGCGCCGGCCATGCAGAAGCTGATGGAGATGATCCGCAGGGCGGGTATGCCCACGGAGAGCATGGTGTCGGTGGCGTCAAATATCTTCAGCAGAGGGCCGGGGATGACCCAGAAGAGGACGGTGCCGAAGACCATGATGATGGAGGCGTATAGCGCACCGCGCTTGATGGTCTCCACCATGCGTTTGCGGTTCCGGGCGCCGTAATTATAGGCCACGATGGGCACCACGCCGTTGTTCATACCGAAGACGGGCATGAAGATAAAGGAATTCAGCTTGAAGTACGCGCCGAAGGCGGTGGCCGCCGTCTCGTGGGCGGCATGGTAGGTGATGAGTATCTTGTTCATCAGGAATGTCATCACCGAACCGATGGCGATCATAATGACGCTGGGCAGGCCGATGGCATAGATCTCGCCGATGAGCCGGAAGTCCGGGCGGAAGCCCTTGACGGAGAGGGTGATGTCGGTATTCTTCTTGTGGTTGAAGTATATGGCCAGGGCGCAGCCGCAGAACTGGCCGATGATGGTGGCCACGGCAGCACCGGTAACGCCCATGTTCAGGGTAAAGATGAAGATGGGGTCCAGAATGATATTGATGATGGCGCCCAGACCCTGGGTGTACATACTGAGGATAGACCGCCCCGTGCCCTGGAGCAGCCGTTCGTACATGATCTGGCAGAACATACCCAGCGAGCCGATGGTCACCACCCGCAGGTAGTCGTTGCCCATGCGGATGATGTTCTCGATCTGCGTCTGGGAACGGAAGAACAGGTCGGAGCAGGTGGCGCCCAGAAGGGCGGAGATGACGAAGCCCACCAGCGCCAGCAGTATGCCGTGGTTGGCGACCTTGTCGGCGCGTTCACGCTGTCCGGCACCCAGTGCCCGGCCCATCAGGGCGTTGACGCCTACGGCGGTGCCGGTGGCCAGACCGATCATCAGGTTCTGGGCGGGGAAGGCCAGCGAAACGGCGGTGAGCGCCTGCTCGCTGACACGGCTGACGAACACGCTGTCCACAATGTTGTACAGCGCCTGCACCAGCATGGACGCGATGATGGGCAGGGACATATTCCAGATCAGCTTGGAAATGGGCATGACGCCCAGCTTGTTTTCTTCGGGCAAGGTATCACTCTTTTCTGTGCGAAATATTCAGTGTCTCTTATTGTATCATGTATATCCATAAAAGGAAATCCCCGAAATGCGCTTTTTCTGCACATTTCGGGGGTGTTTTTTTGTTGAAATAACGCAAAATTATTTCGCGCAGCGAAGCAGTTTACCGGCGGGAGAAAAAGGCCCGGATCTCCTCCGCCGTGCAGGCGGCGCTGCCCTGGGCAAAGCCGTCGCGGCCGCCGCCCCGGCCATGGAGCGTCTCGTTCATGTCCTTCACCAGCGGCCGGATATCCTGTCCGGCATGGATGAGCGCGTACCGGTATGTGCCGTCTGTTCCGGAGAACACGGCGCAGCGGCCGCCGCACGTCTGGGCCACGGCGTCGCACAGGCGGCGGACACCGTCGCCCTCCAGCGGCGCGGTGATGAGCACGGTGTCGCCCTTGCCGGCGTATTCCGCCGCTGTGTGGGCGAAGACCTGCGCTTCCAATCCGGCGGCGCGTTCCCTGGCGGCCAGCAGCTCGGACTGCATTCGCTCCACGGCGGCAAAGGACGCCTCCGGCTTTACCGACAGCGATTGCCCGATCTGCCGCGATTGTTCCCAGCAGGCGGAGAGATGGTCCAGCGCCCGCTGGCCGCACAGCAGCTCCAGCCGCACGCCGTCCCGGAATTTCTGCCAGCCCACGAACTTCACCAGGCCCACCTGGCCGCTGGCGGCCACATGGGTGCCGCAGCAGGCGCACAGGTCCGCGCCGGGGAACTCCGTAAGGCGCACAGGCCCCTCCAGGGCTTTTTTGCTGCGGTAGGGCAGGGCGGCCAGCTCCTCCGGGGAGGGATACCAGATGTGGATGGGGTGGTTTTCCCAGATGTACCGGTTGGCGCGGCGTTCGATGTCCTGCACCTGCTCCCAGCTGATGTCGGCGTTGTAGTCGATGGTCACGGTATCCGCGCCCAGGTGGAAGCCCACGTTGTCGCAGTGGAAGGCGCTGCACAGCATACCGGAGACGATGTGCTCGCCGGAGTGCTGCTGCATATGGTCGAAGCGGCGCGCCCAGTCGATATGGCCGCTGATCTCCGTACCCTCGGGCAGCGCCCGGTCGCACAGGTGGGTGACGACGCCGTCCTTCTCATGGACGTCCAGCACGCGGGCATCCCCCAGCGTGCCGTGGTCGGCGGGCTGTCCGCCGCCCTCGGGGTAAAAGGCCGTGCGGTCCAGCACCACCGCAAAGCCGCCCTTCACAGCCCCGCAGGACTCCACCACGGCGGTGAAGTCCTGCAGAAAGGCGTTTTCGTAGTAGAGCTTGACGGTCTCCATCAGTCGTCCTTCTCCACCTCGCCCACGATGGCGATGTGCAGCTCATCCAGCTGCTTCTGCTCCACGGTGGACGGCGCGCCCATCATGATGTCCTGGGCGTTCTTGTTCATGGGGAAGGGGATGATCTCGCGGATGGAGCTTTCGCCGGCCAGCAGCATGACCATGCGGTCCACGCCCGGGGCGATGCCCGCGTGGGGAGGCGCACCGTAGCAGAAGGCGTTGTACATGGCGGGGAACTTCTTTTTCACGTCCTCCTCGCCCAGGCGCACCAGCTCGAAGGCCTTGATCATGATCTCGGGGTCGTGGTTACGGACGGCGCCGGAGCTGAGCTCCACGCCGTTGCACACCAGGTCGTACTGGTTGGCGTAGATGTCCAGGGGGTCGATCTCGCCGCGCTCGGCCTTCAGCAGCACCTCCATGCCGCCGTTGGGCATGGAGAACGGGTTGTGGCAGAACTCCAGCTCGCCGGACTCGTCGCCGATCTCGTACATGGGGAAGTCCACGATCCAGCAGAACTCATAGCGCTCCTTGTCGAAGTGGTTTTCGCAGGCGGCGCCGAAGGTCTTGATGAGCACGCCCACGGACTTGGTGGCGTATTGGCCTGCGGTTGCCAGCACCAGGGTGCCCGGCTTCAGGTCGATGATCTTGCCCAGCTCGGCCTCCACCGGGGCGACGAACTTGGCGATGCCGCCGGCCAGCTGGCCGTTTTCGTCCACCTTGAACCAGTAGGCCTTGCTGCCGGACTGGACCTCGCAGTCGGTGAGCAGCTTCTCCACCTGCTTGCGGGTCAGGGCGCAGTCGCTGATGGGCACCATCTTTACGGTCTGGCCCTTGAAGGCCTCGAACTCGCTGGCGACGAACAACTCGCTGACGTTTTTGCAGGTCAGGTCGATACGCAGGTCGGGCTTATCGGAGCCGTAGGTCTCCATGGCGGTGTTGTAGGGGATGCGGCGGAAGGGGGCGGAGGAGGCTACGTTATAGGTGCCGAACTTGGCGAAGATGGGGGGCAGCACGTCCTCCAGCACGGCGAAAATGTCGTCCTGGGTGGCGAAGGCCATCTCCATATCCAGCTGATAGAACTCGCCGGGGCTGCGGTCGCCGCGGGCGTCCTCGTCGCGGAAGCAGGGGGCGATCTGGAAATAGCGGTCGAAGCCGGAGGTCATCAGCAGCTGCTTGAACTGCTGGGGGGCCTGGGGCAGGGCGTAGAATTTGCCGGGGTGCTTGCGGGCGGGCACCAGATAGTCGCGGGCGCCCTCGGGGGAGCTGGCGGTCAGGATGGGGGTGGTGATCTCCAGGAAGCCGTGCTCCATCATGGCGGCGCGCAGGGCGGCCACCACCTGGCAGCGCAGGATGATGTTCTGCTTGACCGCCGGGTTCCGCAGGTCCAGATAGCGGTACTTCAGCCGCTGGGTCTCGTCGGCCTCGCGGCTGCGGTTGATCTCGAAGGGCAGGGCGTTATAGCGGCAGCGGCCCAGCACCTCGATCTTGGTGGGGACCACCTCGATCTCGCCGGTGGGCAGCTTGGGGTTCTTGCTGGCGCGCTCGCGGACGGTGCCCTCCACGCTGATGGTGGACTCCTTGTTCAGGCCCTTGATGACCTTCAGGTCGGCTTCGTCCTCCACCACTACCTGGGTGGTGCCGTAGAAGTCACGCAGCACCACGAAGGCCAGGCTGCCGCCTACCTCGCGGACGTTCTCCATCCAGCCCACGATCTTCACGGACTTGCCCACATCGGCCAGCCGCAGCGCATTGCAGGTATGTGTACGCATCTGCATCATTGTTGTTTTCCTCCCATTTATGATTGTGTTTTGTATAACCTTATTGAATTATTACGGATTGTTTATCAAAAACGCCGCCCCCTACACCCGTCTGCCGGAAATGCTTTGCGCCGTAGGGTAGGGCGCTTACTTCTCCACGATGACCTTGCCCTTGTTCCTCTCGGCCAGGCCGTCCCGTATCCGCGCCAGGGTGGCGGCAAAGTCCAGGGTGGTTTGCTCGCCGCTGGTCATATCCTTGCAGGCGATGACGTTGTTTTTCACCTCGTCCTCGCCCAGGAACACCACATAGGGCACGCCGGTCTTGTCGGCGTAATTCATCTTGGCCTTGAACTTCTTTTGCTCGGTGTACAGCTGGGTCCGCACGCCGGCGTCCCGCAGCTTTGTGGCCAGTGTGACGGCGGCGGACAGGTCCTCGGTCATGGGCAGGATCAGCACATCCGCCGGAGCGGTGGGCAGGTCGCCGTTGAGCATTCCCTGCTCGCCCAGCACGTAGAACAGCCGGGTCAGGCCGATGGAGATGCCCACACCGGGCAGCTGCTTGTCGGTGTAGTATTCCGCCAGATTGTCATACCGGCCGCCGGAGCAGACGGAGCCGATCTCCGGGTGGTCCAGCAGCGCCGTCTCATACACGGTGCCGGTGTAGTAATCCAGGCCCCGGGCAATGGTCAGGTCCACGGCAAAGTTCTCCTCCGGCACGCCGAAGGCGGACAGGTATTTCACCACGGTTTTCAGCTGGTCCAGGCCCTCGTCAAACGTCTCGTTCCGGCCGGCGTAGCCCTCCAGGGCGGAGAGTACCTGATCGTTGCTGCCGGTGATGGCGATGAATTTCAGGATCTCATCGGCGCTTTCGGCGGACACGCCTACCTCGTCGGTCAGCAGGGCGCGGACCTTCTCCGCGCCGATCTTGTCCAGCTTGTCCACGGTACGCATGATGTCGCCGGCCTTGTCGGTCAGGCCCAGCATGGCATAAAAGCCGTTGAGGATCTTGCGGTTGTTCACCCGGATGCAGAAGCGCCTGAGCCCCAGTTCACTGAACGCACGGTAGATGATGGCGGGCATCTCGGCCTCGTTGGTTATGTCCAGCTTGCCGTCGCCGATCACGTCGATATCCGCCTGATAGAACTCACGGAAGCGGCCGCGCTGGGCGCGCTCGCCCCGGTAGACCTTGCCGATCTGGTAGCGGCGGAAGGGGAAGGACAGGTCGTTGTAGTGCAGGGCCACATACTTGGCCAGCGGCACCGTCAGGTCAAACCGCAGGGCCAGGTCGGCGTCGCCCTTGTTGAAGCGGTAGATCTGCTTCTCCGTTTCGCCGCCGCCCTTGGCCAGCAGCACCTCCGCCGCCTCGATCACCGGGGTGTCCAGCGGGGTGAAGCCGTACAGGGAATAGGTGCGGCGCAGGATGTCCATCATGCGCTCCATCTGCTGCTGCGGCTTGGGCAGCAGCTCCATAAAGCCGGACAGGGTCCGGGGGGTCATCTCAGCCATTTTCCGTCTCTCCTTTATCTTCGGTGGTTTCGTTTTGCTCGCCTGTCTCCGGCAGCTCCTCCGCACCGGGCGTTAGCGTGTGGGCGGCGGCCTCGCGGGCGGCCTCGGCCTCCGCCTCGTGCTTCAGCTCCCAGGCGACCTCGCGGTAGATGTCATCCAGGGCCCGGCCCTTCTTCACGCCGATGCGCTGGCCGATGACACCGCCGACTATGGCCAGCGCCAGGCCCGCATACCACAGACCCGGTACAATGACAGGCAGCAGCAGGCCCGCCAGCGCACCGAACCAGACGCCCAGCTCCTCATAGTGGCCCCGGACGGCGTGGTAGGCGCCCTTTTTCTCCCGAAGGCGCGCCATGCGCTTCAGCTGCGCCAGGCACATACCGACCCGCAGCAGCGCCAGCGCCGTCAGCGGGATAAAGATGTCCCGCACGTGGTTGTTGATGAAGTCCAAAACAGCCTGCATAGCGTTCTCCTTTGTGTTTGTGTCGGCGGCGCGGACGAAAAAACGCTCCCGTCCCTGCATTGGGACGAGAGCGTAAAACACTTCGTGGTGCCACCCAAATTCGGCCTTGCGGCCCTTTTTGCTCCTGTTACGGGGAGCGCGCCGTGGATGTTTCCATCCCCGCTAACTCGCTGTCTTCACCTGTGCCTTGCCGCGGTGCACTTTCAGCCGATGGCGCACCTCTCTTGCAGCGGCGGTGTACAGGCTACTCCTGCGAGGTCTGCACGGTTATTCCTTATTGTATGCGATTTGCCGATGGTTGTCAAGCCGTAAAGGGCTTGTTCTTGGGGTTGACGATGTCACGCCAGTCCAGGTCGCCCCGGTCCAGACCCAGCACCAGCATCTCGGCGGTGGCCAGGTTGCTGGCAAAGGGCACGTTGTTCTGGTCGCACAGGCGGGAAATATACGTGATGTCTGCGTCCGGTGTTTTCTGGTTGGGGTCACCGAAGCACAGCACCATATCGATCTCATTATAGGCGATGCGGGCGGCGATCTGCTGTCCGCCGCCGTGGGCGAAGGACAGGAAGCGGTGTATGGTCAGCCCGGTAGCGTCGGCGATCTGCTGGCCGGTGCGGGCGGTGGCGCAGAGGGTGTGCTTGGCCAGGATGCCGCAGTAGGCGGTGCAGAACTGGACCATCAGCTCTTTCCGGTTGTCGTGTGCCATCAATGCAATATTCATGGAGGGCTCCTTTCCTTATATCTTCATCAGCGGGGTTTTCTGCCCCATGATGCGTTTCGCAATGTTTTCATAGGCCCGGGCGGCGTAGTAGTTCTGCTCCCGCAGCACCAGTCCGCGGTTCAGGCAGTAGGGGACGTCCGGGTCCTCCGGTATCACGCCCAGCAGCGGCAGGCCCGCCGCGTCGATGGCGTCGTCGATGGTGGTGTGCAGCTGACGCAGCACCTTTTTGGACACGCGGCCCACCACCAGATGCACCGTCCCGCTGGGAAAGGCGGACAGCTCTGCGGCGGTGCGCTGGGCGTCCCGCATGGCGGACACGTCCGTAGTGGTGATGACGATCACCTGGTCGGCCATGCACGCTGCCATCTGGAAGCCCTGGCCCAGTCCGGCGGGCGCGTCGATCAGGCACCAGTCGTAGCTTTCCCGTATCTCACGCGCCAGCGCCTGCAGCTTCGGCACCGACAGGGACAGCGGGCGGTCGGCCATGGGTGCGGTCAGCAGGGAGAGGGAGGGGTATCGCTCATGGGGCACCGCCGCCTCATGCAGGGTGCAGCGGCCCTCCAGCACGTCGGAGAAGTCCATCAGCGCCCGGTCGCTGAGCCCCAGCGCCAGATCCAGGTTCCGCAGGGTGATGTCACAGTCCAGGCACAGCACCCGCTGCCCCATGTGGGCCAGTGACAGCGCCACGTTGGCGGTGAAGGTGGTCTTGCCGGTGCCGCCCTTGCCGGACGCCACGGCGATGATCTTGCCCATGGACTTCCTCCTTTCACGGGCCGCTTATACCAGCGGCGCTTTTTTGATCCGGGCAAAGGCCCGGGGAAATTGCTTCGGTGTGTGCTGTGTTTTTTCGATGGATACGATGCGGTGCACCACATCCGTCTCCGGCACGGTGTAGTCCGTGACGCCGGAGAGCTGTCCGCCCAGCTGGGCGATGGCGCTGTGGGCCTGACGTATCTCCTCGTCGGTGGAGACGGACTTCATGGCGGCGAACTGTCCGCCTACCTTTACCAGCGGCAGCGTCAGCTCACACAGCACGTTCAGCTGAGCCACGGCACGGGAGGCCGCCAGATCGAACTGCTCCCGGTGCTGCGCGGCGAATTCCTCCGCGCGGGCGTGAACGCAGGTCACATTTTTCAGGCCCAGGTCTGTCTGGACCTCCTTCAGGAAGTCCACCCGCTTGCCCAGACTGTCCAGCAGCGTGAAGCGGGCGTCCGGCGTCAAGATCGCCAGCACCATGCCGGGAAAGCCTGCGCCGGTGCCTACGTCGATGACGCGCTTGCCGGACAGATCCAGCTGCGCCGCCAGCGCCGCGCAGTCCAGCAGGTGCAGGGTGGCAACGTCCCGGGGAGCGGTGATGGCCGTGAGGTTCATCACCTTGTTCTTTTCCAGCAGCAGTTCGGCGTAGCGCTCCAGCTGCGGCGCGGCGGCGGGGTCCAGGTCCAGGGCCGTCAGGCCGGCGGTCAGGAGGTCCCTCATTTCTGCTGCTCTTTCAGCAGGTCGCGGATCTCGGTCAGCAGCTCCTCGCTGGTGGGAGCCGGTTCTTCCTCCTCCTGCGGCTCCTCGTCCTTTTTGCCCAGCTTGTGCAGCTGGTTGATGGTCTTGACCATCAGGAAGATGACGAAGGCCACCAGAACAAAGTCAATGACCGTGCTCAGAAACGTGCCGATGCCCAGGGTAACGGCCTCGGTGACCACCTGGCCTGCCTCGTCCAGCACCTCCGGCTTCAGCACGATATTCAGCTGTCCCAGATCCACGCCGCCGATGAGCAGGCCGATCAGGGGCATGAACACATCGTTCACCAGAGAGGTGGTGATCTTACCGAACGCGGTACCGATGATCACGCCGACGGCCATGTCCATTACGTTGCCGCGCATGGCGAATTCCTTGAATTCCGCAAAAAACTTCTTCATGTGTAAAAGCTCCTATACTAAAAGTATAATTACGGATAGCTATTACGATACGCTATCAGTGCAGCGGTACCAGGCGCTCCTTGCCGCCCATGTAGGGCTGCAGCGCCTTGGGCACCAGCACGGAGCCGTCCGCCTGCAGGTTGTTCTCCAGCAGGGCAATCAGCATACGGGGCGGGGCCACCACGGTGTTGTTCAGGGTGTGGGGCAGGTACAGTTTGCCGTCCTCGCCGCGGACGCGGATCTTCAGGCGGCGGGCCTGGGCGTCGCCCAGGTTGGAGCAGGAGCACACCTCGAAGTACTTTTGCTGCCGGGGGGACCAGGCCTCGATGTCGCAGGACTTGCACTTCAGGTCCGCCAGATCGCCGGAGCAGCACTCCAGCTGGCGTACCGGGATGTCCAGGCTGCGGAACAGCTCCACGGACCAGCGCCACATCTTCTCGTACCAGGCCTTGGAGTCCTCGGGCTTGCAGACCACGATCATCTCCTGCTTTTCGAACTGGTGGATGCGGTACACACCGCGCTCCTCGATGCCGTGGGCGCCCTTCTCTTTGCGGAAGCAGGGGGAGTAGGAGGTCAGCGTCTGGGGCAGCTTGTCCTCCGGCAGGATCTGGTCGATGAACTTGCCGATCATGGAGTGCTCGCTGGTGCCGATCAGGTACAGGTCCTCGCCCTCGATCTTGTACATCATGGCGTCCATGTCCGTCTGGCTCATCACGCCCTCCACCACGTTGCCGTGGATCATAAACGGCGGGATGCAGTAGGTGAAGCCCTTGTCGATCATAAAGTCACGGCCATAGGCGGTGACGGCGGAGTGCAGCCGCGCGATGTCGCCCATCAGGTAATAGAAGCCGTTGCCGGATACACGGGCGGCGGCGTCCATATCCACGCCGTCAAAGCGTTCCATGATCTCCGTGTGGTAGGGGATGAGGAAGTCCGGGGTCTTGGGCTCGCCGAAGCGCTCCACCTCTACGTTGCAGCTGTCGTCCGGACCGATGGGCACGGACTCGTCGATCATCTGGGGGATGACCAGCAGCAGCTTGTTCATGGCGGCCTCGGCGTTGGCCTTCTTCTCCTCCAGACGGGTCATGCGCTCGGCGTTGGCCTTTACGGCGGCGTTGTTGGCGTCGATCTCCGCCTGAAGGGCGGCCTTCTCTGCCTCGTCGGCGCACTTTTTCAGCCTGCCGAACAGGGGACCGTTGGCCTTGGAGATCTTGTTGCGCTCGGCCTTCAGGGCCTCGCCCTCGTTGATGGCCTCGCGGCGCTCGCTGTCCAGGGCGATGACCTCGTCCACCAGGGGCAGCTTGGCGTTCTGGAACTTCTTGCGGATATTCTCCTTTACCAGGTCCGGGTTCTCCCGGATAAACTTGATGTCAAGCATATTCTATACCTCTATTCGATGATGTTTCACGTGAAACGCTTATCGCTTTCCCAGCTTCTCCAGAGCCTCCAGCAGGGCGTTCAGGTCCTCGGTGCCGTAGTATTCCAGCTCGATGCGTCCCTTCTTTTTGCCGTTGACGATGCGGCAGGGGCGGCCCAGCTTTTCGCCCAGCTCACGGGCGGCCTCCTCAACATAATTGACGGAAAGCGCGTCCTTTTGGGGCTTTTCTTTTTTCTCGGCGGTGAGTTTTTTCACCAGTAGCTCCGTCTGGCGGACGGAGAGGGTGTCCTTGACCACGGTCTCCGCGGCGGCCTGCTGCTGTTTGCTGCCCAGCGTCAACAGGGCGCGGGCGTGTCCGGCGGAAAGCCGTCCGTCCTCCACCATGGCCCGCACCGGCTCGGTCAGCCCCAGCAGGCGCAGGGCGTTGGCCACGGTGGGGCGGGACTTTCCCACCCGCTGCGCGCACTCGTCCTGGGTCATGCCGTACTGCTCCGTCAGCACCCGGTAGCCCTCGGCCTCCTCAATGGGGTTCAGATCCTCTCGCTGGAGGTTTTCGATCATGGCCAGCTCCATGGCCTTGCGGTCGTCGGCCTCGATGACCACCACAGGAACCTGTGTCAGCCCGGCCATCCGCGCCGCCCGCCACCGCCGTTCACCGGCGATGATCTGATAGTAGCCGGATTGCAGCTTCCGCACGGTCAGCGGCTGGATGATGCCGTGTATCCGGATGGAGTCCGCCAGGTCACTGAGGGCCTCCGGCTCAAAGCTCTTTCTGGGCTGGGTGGAGCAGCTCTCCACCTGGCTGATGGGCAGCAGCAGGGAGGAGGCGCGCTCGTCCTTGGCGGCGATGACGTCGTCACCAAGCAGTGCGCTCAGTCCCTTGCCCAGACCTTTTGTGTTCGCCATACCGCGTCTCCTTTCAGCAGTTGTTCTTCCGCAAAAATTCCGCCGCCAGCGCCGTGTATGCGTCCGCGCCCCGGCAGGTCTTGTCATAGGCGGTGATGGGCTTGCCGTGGCTGGGCGCCTCGCTGAGCCGCACGTTCCGCGGGATCACGGTGCTGTACACCTTCCCGGCAAAAAACCGCTTCAGCTCCTGGGCCACCTGAATGGACAGGTTGGTGCGGCCATCAAACATGGTCAGCAGCACGCCCTCGATGTCCAGCCCCGGGTTCATGCTGCGCCGCACGATACGCACGGTGTTCATCAGGTCGCTGAGTCCCTCCAGCGCGTAATACTCGCCCTGCACCGGGACCAGCAGACTGTTGGCGGCGCACAGTGCGTTCAGCGTCAGCAGCTCCAGCGAGGGCGGACAGTCGATGAAGATGAAATCATAGCTGTCCGCCACCTGCCGCAGCGCGGCCTTCAGCAGGAACTGCCGGTCGTCCATGTTGATCATCTCCACGCCGGCGCCGGCCAGCGCCTTGCTGCTTGGCAGCACGTCGCCATAGGGCGTGGTCACGATCAGCTGGGCCGTCTCTGCGCCGTTGATGAGCGCATCGTAGACGCCGTTGCTGGTGGTCTTGTCCACGCCCATGCCGCTGGTGGCGTTGGCCTGGGGGTCAAAATCGCACAGCAGCACCCGCTTGCCAGCGGCTTTTACGGCAGCGGCCAGGTTTACGCAGGTGGTGGTCTTGCCCACGCCGCCCTTCTGATTTACGATCGCAATGATTTTCGCCACAGCAAATTCCTCTTTCTGTCTGAGTTCATTATGATAGTATATACCACCTGCATGGAGGGTTTCAAGAGGGAAAATGCAAATTTTCGCCCTTTTGTTTCACGTGAAACATAAAAAACGAAAACAGGGCGGCTGTTTCACGTGAAACAGCCGCCCCATTCCTCATATCAGTATCACGCCGTCCAGCGGCGGCAATGTCAGGTGCGCTTTCCCGTCGATGACCAGAAATCGCTGTCCGGTCATCGCGTCCTGCGCGGTGGGCGCGTCCCAGGCCAGCGTCAGGTCTGCCGGCGCGTCCCCGGCGTTCAGCGCCGTTACCGTGCGCTCGCCTCCGCACTCACGCTCGATGGCCAGAGCGCCGCCTCGGGCCAGCAGATAGCGCAGGGCGCCCGAGCGCAGGCTCTCCCGCGTTCGCCGCAGCTGTCCCAGAGTGCGGAAGAAATCCGTCAGCGCCGCGTCCTCGCTGCCCCAGGGGAAGGCGCCCCGGTTCAGGGGATCCTCGAAGCCCTGCACGCCGGCCTCATCGCCGTAGAAGAGGGTGGGAGAGCCGGGGAAGCTGTAGAGCAGCATTCCCGCCAGACGGAGCTTTGCCAGGCCCCGGGCCAGCTCAGTGGGGGAGAGGCGGTACGCCGCACGCTCCGCCTTGGTTTTCGGTGCGCCCTCCGCGCCCAGCAGCGTCAGAATGCGCGCTGTGTCGTGGGTGCCCAGGAAGTTCATGGCGCCATAGAAGGCGAAGGGCGGGTAGTTCTCACGAATTGTCTCCATGCTGTCGCGGAAGACCGCGGCGTCGCCGCCGGCCAGCCAGTTCAGCAGTGCCGTGCGGAAGGGATAGTTCATCAGGCCGTGGACCTGGCGGCCCAGCAGGTATCTGCGCCGTTGGGAGTAGGCGATCTTGTTGCTGCCGTCCTCCCAGACCTCACCCAGCAGGTAAGCCCCGGGCTTTTCCGCGTCGATGGCCGAGCGGATGCCCTCGATAAAGTCGCCGGGCAGCTCGTCGGCCACATCCAGCCGCCAGCCGTCCGCGCCGCAGCGCAGCCAATGCCGGACCACGCTGTCCTGATCGCCGAAGATGAAGTCACGGTAAGCCGGCTGCGCCTCATTGACGGCGGGCAGGGTCTTCACGCCCCACCAGGCGTCGTAGTCCGACGGCCACGGGTGGAAGCTGTACCAGTTGTAATATTCTGAATTCTGGCTCTGGGCCGCCCCCGGCTCCGGATAGTAGCCCTCGGCGTTGAAGTACCGGCTGTTGCTGCCGGTATGGTTGAACACGCCGTCCAGTATCACACGCATCCCACGCTGATGGGCGGCGGTGCACAGGGCGCGGAAGTCAGCCTCTGTGCCCAGCAGCGGGTCGATGGCCCGATAGTCGCCGGTGTCGTAGCGGTGGTTGCTGGCGGCCTCAAAAATGGGGTTCAGATACAGTGTCGTCACACCCAGGCCCGCCAGATAGTCCAGCTTCTCCGTGATGCCCTGCAGCGAGCCGCCAAAGAAGTCGCGGTTGGTGATCTGCCCGTGCTCGTCCGGAAGGAACACCGGCTGTTCGTTCCAGCCGCGGTGCAGCCACCGGTGCCCGGGCATATGGCTCACGTCCGGCATGGATACACGGCGGAACCGATCCGGGAAGATCTGGTACGTCACGCCGCGCCCGAACCAGTCCGGGGCGGGGGAGGGCTCGTATACCGTCAGCTGCCAGCGTGCCGCCTTCTCCGGCGCGTCCTGCACGCCATTTTTGCCGTACCACACGCAGCGCCCGTCCACGTCCGTCAGGCGGAAGCAGTACCAGCACAGCTCACCGCCAGCCGGCGCGGTGTATGTGCCGGCGAAGCCGCCCTCCGCCGGCGGCAGGGCGCACGTGTCCTCCGTGCCTGCGAACTCCCGGAGCACCAGCAGCTCGCAGCCGTAGTAGGTGTCGTCCGCCAGCGCAAAGCACACTTCGGCGCCGCAGGGGACGGCGCCGAAGGGGTCTTTATAATGTTTGTCTCTCGAATTGAAATAGGGTCCCATGTGTGCCTCTTGTCTCTATAACAGATTTACCGCATCAGCGCGTCCTCGCCGGCGGCGGTGGCGCCGGTGCCATCCCGGGTGAACCAAGCGTTGATGATGTCCACGGCCGCATTGGCCAGCAGACTGCCGCTGCCGCCCTTCTCCACCACGATGGCGATGGCGATCTCCGGATCGTCATAGGGGGCGTAGGCCACAAAGGTGCCGTTGGCGATATCCGTACCCACCTGGGCCGAGCCGGTCTTGGCGCCGGCCTCCACCACACAGCGGGAAAAGGCGCTCCGCAGGGAGTCGTAGGTCAGATCGTGCATACCCTTGGTCACCGCCGCCATGGTGCTGTCCGAGATGTTCAGGTCGTTCAGCGGCCCCTTGCCATATACGCCGACAACTCGTGAATTATCGTAAGATTTTACGTTTTTCAGAAGATGTGCCTCATAGTGCTCGCCGCCGGATACCAGCGTAGCCACATAGTTGGCCAGCTGCAGGGGGGTGAACAGGTTGTAGGACTGGCCGATGGCCGCCGTGATGGTCTGGCCGTCGGTCCACTCCCGGTCGTGGGCCTCCGCCCACTCCGGGGAGGCCAGCACGCCGCTGACGTCGCCGATCTCAATGCCCGTGGACTGCCCCAGGCCGAAGGCTGTGGCGTACTCGTCAAGCTTCTTGATGCCTGTCAGCCGACCCACTTCGTAGTAGAAGTAGTTGCAGGAGTCCACGATGGCCTGACTGACGTTGATGCGCCCGTGGGTGGTGTGGGCCTGCCGCCAGATCCAGCACATGGGCTGCGGGTCCACATAGTAGGTGTAGATACCCTTGTCCTCAATGATCGTACTGGGGGTGATGATGCCCTCCTCCAGCGCCGCCACGGACGTGCACAGCTTGAAGGTGGAGCCGGGGGCGTACACGCCTTGGGTGGCCCGGTTAAACATGGGCAGGCGTTCGTCCTTCACCAGCTCATCATAGTCCTGGTTGAACGTCTCCAGATCGTAGGTGGGGTAGCTGGCCATGGCCAGTACCTCGCCGGTGCCGACCTGAATGACCGCCGCCGCGCCGCCGCGCTCGTTGCTGTCCTTGTCGATCATGCCCTGAATGGTACTGGCCAGCGTGTCCTCCACCACCTGCTGCAGGTCGATGTCGATGGTCAGCGCCACGGTGCCGCCGGGCTGGGGCTCCCGGGTGTACAGCTCGCCGGTGATCTTGCCGTTCTCGTCGGTGGTGATGAGCCGCTTGCCGTCATTGCCGTGGAGATATTCCTCAAAGGCCTTCTCCACGCCGTCCTTGCCCACCAGGTCATTCATATTGTAGCCCTTGTCGGCGTAGCCCACATAGCCGGTGCTCTCGTCGCTGCGCCACTCCTCCTGCCATATGGCGCCCACGGTGCCCAGAATGTGCGCCGCCAGCTTGGTGTTGTACACCCGCGCCGCCGCTGTCTTGATGGTCACGCCCCGGTACTTTCCGTCGGTGATGCGGCCCAGCAGCTCCGTGGATACATCCTCGGCAAAGGTGTAGCTGCTGCGCCCGTCCAGTTCATACCGCACACCCACGATCAGACGCGCCTGCGCGTCGGTATAGCTGTCATCGACCTTGTAGAGCTTCCGCATGGCGGCCAGCACTTCCGCGCTGCCGCCGTCCGTGGGCAGCTTGTTGCCGTCCAGATACTCCCGGAAGCTCTCGGTCAGGCTTTTGCTGGTCAGCTGGGGAGAGGACCCTGTGGTCATGGGCAGGGTGTCGTTCCATGTGACGCCCTGCTCCTGACACAGCTGTATCAGCTGCCAGATGGCGTCGTTCAGCGCGGCCTCGTCCTTGCCGAAGCTGCTCTTGTCTACCACCAGCGTATAGGCCAGCCGGTTGCTCACCAGCACCTTGCCATTCCGGTCGGTGATGATGCCCCGGGAGGCGGTCACCGTTTCGCTGGCGGTGTTGCTGGTGATGGATCTGGCCCGGTTTTCGCTGCCGTGCACCACCTGTGCGTCATACAGCACCGCAAAAAACAGCACCAGAAACGCACAGAAAAACCCCAGCAGCACATATACCCGCCGCCGGGAGGGGTGAGGATTTTTCATCATAGCTCGGTTCTCCTATGGTCATTCGCTCAGTGTCCGCCGCTGTGCCCACCGGAACAGCGGGTGCGCCGCCGCCGCGAAGGGCAGCGATACCAAAAGCTCCCTGCCCAGCAGCAGGCCCGCCGCGGTCAGCCCCGCGCCGCTGTGTCCCGCCAGCACCGCCATGTGCAGCAGTCCGCAGAGCAGCATACATACGCCTGTCACCACCAGCGAGCACACCATGCCCGCCATGATGACCTGCCCGCTCAGCAGCCACGCTGCCGCCGCGCCAAGCAGGAACGCCAGCGCGTAAAAGCACGGCAGGCCCGCCACCGGCGAGAGAAGGTCGCACGCCAGCCCGAAAAATACCGCATACAGCAGCGCCTGCTCGTTGCGCTCCAGCGTGGCCGGTATCACCGCGATGGCCGGCAGCAGGAACGGGTGCACGCCCCATACCCGCACGTATACCAGCACCAGCCCCTGCAGCAGTGCCAGCGCCAGCGCGCACAGACAGTACAATATCCACTTCAGCAGTATCGCCCGCCGTGTCATAGCCGTCCTCCGTCATTGGATCACGTCAAAATCCGTGATAATAAACATCTCCTGTATCGCCGCCACATCGCACTTGGGCGAGAGCACCGCGTACCGCGCCAGCCCGCCATCATCCGTCTGCACGGACTCCACCGTACCGATCACCAGACCGGCGGGATAGTAGCCGCCCAGTCCGGACGTGACGATCACATCGCCCTTGATCAGGTTCGCGCTGTCGCTGAGGTATTGCAGCCGCAGCCGGCCTTCGGCCATCAGCGCCAGGTCGCCGCCGGCCACCGCCGTCTCGCCGGTGCGGAATACCCGCGCACCGAACTGGGAGTCCGTGTCCAACACCGTGGACAGCCGGCACCAGTTCAGGCCCACGTCTGTGACCACACCCACCAGGTTCCCGGCGCTGTCCACCGCGCAGTCGCCTATGGCCACGCCGTGCTGACTGCCCCGGTCCAGCACCAGCGTGCTGGCCCAGTTGGATACGTCGCGCTGGGTGACGCGGGCCGCCTCGAACACCAGGTCGCTGCGCTGCTGCCGCAGGCCCAGCAGCTGGCGCAGCTCTTTATTTTCGGTCGCCGCCGGCTCCATCTGCCGCAGCTGCTCCTCCAGCTCCGCGATCTGCTGCCGCAGCTCGTCGTTCTCCTGCTGCAGGGTCTCCACGTCCTCAAACCGCTGGCTAATGCCGCCGACCCAGCCCGCCACGGCGGAACCCGCCGCCCGGAAGGGCGAGGCGATCACGCCCAGGGCGTTGTGCAGCAGCCCCGTTCCGGAGCTCAGGGCCGACACCACGCACAGCACCACCGCGATGGTGGCCGCCGCGGCCAGCAGCCATATTCCCGTTTTCGTAAAAAATCGCTTCATGTGTCGTTTGTTCCTCTCTGAAGTCTCCCCCGGCAGGGGAGGCGGCAGCGCACCCTCTCAGAGGGAGCGAAAGGGGCATTATCCCAGCAGCTGTATCCCGAATTCGCCCAGCATCTCCGCCAGCAGCACCACCGGCAGCCCCATCACGTTGAAAAAGTCGCCGTCGATGCGCTCCACCAGCAGCGCGCCCTGTCCCTGTACGCCGTAGGCCCCGGCCTTGTCCATGGGCTCGCCCCCGGCGATATAGGCCTTCAGCTCCCGCTGTGTGGCCGGACGGAAATACACGTCCGTGTGCTGGGCGCGGGTCAGGGCTTTCTCCCCCTGCCGCACCGTCACACCGGTACAGACGGTGTGGCGCCGACCCTGCAGGGCCGTCAGCATTTGCAGGGCCTCCGCCTCGTCGGCGGGCTTGCCCAGCTTCTTGTCGTCCAGAAACACCATCGTATCCGCCGTGATGACGATCTCGTCCGCGTCGGACGCCACCGCCTGGGATTTCTCCCGGGAGATGTAGCACACCGTCTCCTCCGGCGTCAGCCCGGCGGGGAAGTATTCCTCCACCTCCGGCACCCGGACGGTAAAGTCGGTGATGCCCATCCGACGCAAAAGCTCCTGCCGCCGGGGGGACCCGGAGGCCAGTACGATCTTTGCCATATACGTCACCTGCCTGTGGAGCCGAAGCCGCCGGCGCCCCGGTCCGTCTCGTCCAGGTCCTCCGCCACCGTCACCGTGGGCTGCACCACCGGCACCACCATCAGCTGGGCGATCCGGTCCCCGGGCTGCACCGTGTACGGTTCGCTTCCCAGGTTTACCAGCCCCACGCCGATCTCGCCCCGGTAGTCGCTGTCGATGACGCCTACGCCGTTGGAAAGGCACACGCCCTTCTTGATGCCCAGCCCGCTGCGGGCGAACACCAGCGCCGCGTAGTCCGCCGACGGCAGGGCGATGGCGATGCCGGTGGGCACCAGCCGCCGTTCCCCGGCTGCCAGCGTCACCGCCTCGTCGATGCAGGCACACAGGTCCATGCAGGCCGCGCCGGCGGTGGCAAAGCGGGGGAGGGGTATCTCCGTCCCGATCTTGGGGGACAGGGCTTTGATCTTCAGCTCCATAGTAACACCTTTTTCTCCTGAAATTGAATACGGTTTGTAAATTATAACGAGTGTTATACCATTTGTTTTACTCTACGCCCCGGTAGAACAGCCCGCGCGTGCTGTTGTCGTCGGCGGTGACGGTCCCGGCCCTGTGGGCGCGGAGAAGCGCCGCGCACTCCGCCGCCGTCTCTGTGGTAAACCGCAGGCGTCCGTACCGCAGGCCGCACCGGAACACCTCCGGCTTGTCCGCCAGTACCAGTGTCTTTCCGTTCTCGATCTCGCACCGGCACCCGTAGGCGCACAGCACCGGGAACTGCTCGCCTCGCCGGTCGGTCAGCACGCTGCCCGCCCCATGGGCGCAGCCCACGCTGTTCTTCGTCACGCAGTTTTCGGTGATCATCAGCGGCAGGCGGCCATAGACAAGGGCCTCGCAGTCCGCATATTTTCCCAGGTCCCGCACCTGCTGCCACCGCAGCTCAAAGCTGGCCGTCACGGACGACAGCCCCTGCTCCTGCCAGAAGCGCACCGCCCGGCTGTTGTACACGTTCAGGCCGAAGTCGCCGCGGAGCGTTTTGCCCAGTCCCTTCACGATGGCCAGATGGCCCAGGTTGCCGATGGCCGCGGAGGCGACCTCCGGGTGCCGCTGTAGAATATCCCGGAACACCGGTTCGTCCGCCGTGCGGAATATCCGGGGCAGCACCGCGCAGAACTCCGCCTGCCCGATATAGGGCATCAGGTCCATCTTATCCAGCAGCTCCGCCGGGATATACACGATGGCGGGGCGTTCCGCCAGCAGCTCGGCCGTCAGCTGATCGGGCCTGCTGATGGACACGGTAAAGTCCAGCTCTGCCGCGCCCGCCGGGGCCTCCGGCAGGGGAGAGGCGGGCAGTTCACGGCGCTTCGGAGTGTCCATCCGCCGATCCGCCAGCTCGTCCAGCAGCTCCCGCCGCAGCGCGTTCACCGCGCTGGCGGACACCATCAGCCCCTCGTCCAGCTCTATTTCGATCTGATCCGCCGCGAACACCGTGCCGCCGGTCTTGGTCAGCCGCTGCCGCAGCTCCTCCGCCGTCACCGCCCGGTTCCGGGCTTCCTCCGGCGCATCGCCCGTAGCCATGACTATGGTGACGCCGCCCGGGACGGTGCACGCGCCGCTCAGCCGCACCGGTTCGCCCCGGCGCACCGTCAGATGCAGGTTCACCGGTATTTTCCGGTTCTCTTTTCCGTTTTCATAGGTCTCGCGGGCGCGGGCGAACAGCTCCTTCGGCTCCGGTACGTTCTCCGGCCGGGTGCCGAACATGGCCTTGCCCTTTTTACCAAGCCAGTAGCCGTCGGTGAAGCCGCTGCGGGAGAAGGCCTGCTCCAGCGCGGCGGATTCCTCCGCCGTGGGCAGCCGCCTTTCGTCCAGCAGGCGGCGGTAGATGCCCGTTACCACGGCCACGTATTCCGGCCGCTTCAGCCGCCCCTCGATCTTCAGGCAGTCCACGCCCATAGACGCCATATCCCGCAGATAGGCGGACAGGTTGGCGTCCTTCAGGCTCAGGGGATGCGCGTCCCGGCAGGGGCCGTTCACGCCGTAGGGCAGACGGCAGGGCTGGGCGCAGGCGCCCCGGTTGCCGCTGCGCTGTCCCAGCACGGCGCTCATCTCGCACTGGCCGGAGTAGCACATACACAGCGCCCCGTGGCCAAACACCTCGATCTCCGCGCCGCAGCCGGCGCAGATCTCCCGTACCTCGTCCCGGTCCAGCTCCCGGGCCAGCACCACGCGCTCCATGCCCAACGCTGCGGCCGCATTGGCGCCGCCCAGCGTGAACAGGCTCATCTGCGTGCTGGCGTGAAGAGGCAGGTCCGGCACGATCTCCTTTGCCAGGGTCAGCAGGCCCCAGTCCTGCACCAGCACCGCGTCCACGCCCATGGCGCTGGCCTTCCGCAGCGCCGCGGCCGCCCCGGGCAGCTCCCGGTCGGTCAGCAGGGTGTTCAGGGTCAAAAAGACCCGCACGCCCCGCAGATGGCAATACCGCACCGCCGACGCGAATTCCTCGTCGGTAAAGTTTTTCGCGCTCCGCCGCGCGTTGAACGCACCGAAGCCCATATACACCGCGTCCGCGCCGTTCTGCACCGCGGCGGTCAGTGCCTCATATCCCCCCGCGGGGGCCAAAAGCTCCATCATCACCGGCGGTTATTCTGGTTCTGGGCGTTCTGCAGCTTCCGGCGCAGCTCCGCCGCCTCGTTCTTAGCGCGGCTGGCCTCGTCCAGATATGTCTTCAACTGCCGGCGCAGATTTTCCGCGCCCTCCTGCGCCTTGGTGAGCTGGTCCGCCAGATTGACCGCCGCCAGCACCGCCGCCGCGTCACGGCTCATGTGGGCGCTGTCCATCAGCTTCTGCATCTCCGCATCCACCATGCTGCCGATCTTCTCCATGTAGGCGGCATCCTCCTCCGCTACGAGGATATACTCCGTGCCGCAGATAGACATCGTTACCCGGTTCGCCATGCCAAAACCCTCCTTAATTCATTTCGTTGGGTATATATACTTATACAAATAGCATTATACCACAAAACCCGCCGGAGAAAAGTCTATTTTGGCGAAAAGCGGAAATTTGTAAAAAGTTGTCCCGCCCCGCTTTACGCCGACCCCTTTTTCGTGTAGAATGGAGAGCACGAATGAGAGGGGAGGTCATCGCCATGGACGGCTATATACTTCGGAACAGGCAGGAGCAGCTGACGCTGCCCGCCGATGCGGCCGACAAGCTGCTGCAAAGCGGGCAGGGCGACGCCGCCCTGCTGTATCTGGCCCTGCGCCGCTTCGGCCGGGGCGTCACGCCGGAGGAGCTGGAAAAGGTCCTGCCCATCAGCCGCCTGCGGATCGACGCGGCGGAGAAGGTCCTTCAGGACCTGGACCTGCTGCCTCGACCGGCCCGCCAGGCACCGCCCGATCCGGCGGACGAACGCCCGGTCTACACCGCTCAGGACATCGCCGGACTGCTGACGGACAACGAGGGCTTCCGCCTGCTGGTGCCACAGACGGAGCAGCAGCTGGGCAAGAAACTCCGCACCGCCGACTTGCAGATATTGGCCGGTCTTTACGATGACCTGGGTATGCCCGCCGACGTGATCTATCTCCTGGTGTGCCACTGTGTCGAACGGGTCCGCAGCCAGTGGGGCGAGGGTAGACGCCCAACCATGCGCCAGGTGGAAAAAGAGGGCTATCGCTGGGCACAACTTGGCATATTTGACCAGAATTCCGCTGCAGTATACCTGAAAAAATGGGCAGAGCGCAACAGGAAGTACACTTCCTATTTGTCGAATTTACGAATTCTTAACAGGCCGCCGGTGGAGGCCGAACGCCGCTACATCGACCAGTGGATGGACATGGGCTTCCCGCCGGAGACGGTGGCTCTGGCCTATGAGCGCACGGTGTTCTACAAGAAGGACCTGAACTGGCGCTATCTTAACGGCATCCTGCGCCGCTGGCACGACGCCGGCTGGCACACGCCCCACCAGGTGGAGGAGGGCGAGGCGGCCGGCAAGCGGCCCGCTGCCGCCGGTAAGTCCGCCGCCCCCGCCGGGGACAAGGACGCCTGGATGCGCCGCTATATCAAGAGGTGAGAGTATGTCATACGACGGTATCATCATGCAGCGGGCCATTGCCCGCTTCGACCAGGCCCGCCAGCGCCGGGAGGCCGAGCTGGACCAGCGCCGCCGGGAGGTCTTTGCCCGCCAGCCCCGCCTGCGGGACATTGACCGCACCCTCCGCACCACCATGAGCCGTATCGTGGCCGCCGCCGCCAAAAAGGGCGAGGACCCGCTGCCCGCCCTGCGGGTCCTGCGGGACGAAAATCTCTCCTTGCAGCGCGAGCGCGCCGCCCTGCTGGAGGACATGGGCTATCCCGCCGACTACCTGGAGGACAAGCCTGCCTGCTCCCTCTGCGGCGACACCGGCTATACCCGGTCCGGCGTCTGCGCCTGCCTGAAGCAGTACTATGCCCGCGAACAGCTGGCGGAGCTCTCCCGGCTTCTTCCCTTGGGCGAGGCCCGGTTCGACACCTTCCGCTTCGACCTGTACGACAGCGCCGTGTGGGACAGCTACGGCGTTTCGCCCCGGGCCAACATGGAGCGCAACTTCGACGTCTGCCGGGACTTTGCCCGCCAGTTCTCCCGGGGCAGCGGCAGCCTGCTGCTCTCCGGCGGCACCGGCCTGGGCAAGACGTTCCTCTCCGCCTGCATCGCCCGGGAGGTCAGCGACGCCGGCTTCTCCGTGGTCTACGACACCGCGATCAGCGTTTTCTCCCGCTATGAGGACGCCAAATTCCGCCCCGACGAGGTCAGCGATGCCGACGTCCGCCGCTGTGAGAGCTGCGACCTGCTGATCCTGGATGACCTGGGCACCGAGATGACCACAGCCTTTGTCCAGAGCGCCCTCTATCAGATCGTCAACGGCCGTATGCTCTCCGGCAGGTCCACCATTATCAGCACCAACCTGGCCCCGGAGGAGCTGGGCCGCCGCTACGGCGCGCCCATCCTCTCCCGTATCGAGGGCGCCTACCAGATCCTGCCCTTCTTCGGCGAGGATATCCGCACAAAGCAGTGACCGCCGCACCCGTCCCGACAGGGGCGGGTGCATTTTTTTATTTCCCGACGGTCTTCACCCGCTTTCGACAGGCCTCCCGCCGTACAATAGGCGAAAAAAGGAGGCGACCGCCATGAAAAAAGACCAGAAGACCGATTTCCTCTCTGCCCGCGTGCGATACATACCCATCAACGATATCCGTCCCAACCCCCAGCAGCCCCGCCGCCGGTTCGACTCGGAGAGTTTGCAGGAGCTGGCGGCCAGCATCGCCGCCTACGGCATTCTGCAGCCGCTCACCGTCCGGCAGCAGGGCGCAGTCTACGAGCTGGTGGCCGGCGAGCGCCGCTGGCGGGCGGCACGGATCGCCGGGCTGCGGCAGGTGCCCTGTCTGCTGGCCCGGGTGGATGAGGAGGACGCCGCCCTGCTGGCCCTGATCGAGAACCTCCAGCGCCGGGACCTGGACTACATGGAGGAGGCGGCCGCCATCGCCCGCCTGCTCCGCCGCTACGGCCTCAGTCAGCAGCAGGCGGCGGAAAGGCTGGGCCGCAGCCAGTCCGCCGTGGCCAACAAGCTGCGTCTGCTCCGGTTGGAGGAACCGGTGGCGGAGGCTCTGCACCGCTACGGCCTGACCGAGCGCCACGCCCGCGCCCTCCTGCGTCTGGAGGACCCGGAGCAGCGCCTTGCCGCCGTCGAGCATATCGGCAAAAACCAGCTGAACGTTGCCGATGCCGAGGCCTACATAGACCGTCTGGTCACACAGAACCAGACGACGCAGCCCCGCCGCCGCAGCGCGTATATCATCAAAGACGTCCGGCTGTTCCTCAACAGCGTGGACCGGGGCGTCCGGCTCATGCAGACCGCCGGCGTCGGCGCCAAAGTCTCCCGCCGGGACACGGAGGACGCTATCTGCCTCACCGTCACCATTCCCCGCGCAAAGCCGCAGAAAGATGTGTCGTAACGCTTTTGTAACCCATTCCTTGACAAACCGTGATACAATGCAGTAACGGCACGGCATTTTGCCGGTATTGCCCAAACCTGATGATACAAAGGAGGGGACACCATGAGCGACGAGTTGAATATGTCCTCTGTTACCGCCGATCCCGCGCCGGAGACGGCCGGCAAGCGCGCGGCCCCGGAAGAAAAGCCTCCCAAGACCCCCGGCAAAAGAGCCGGACTGATCATCGGCATCGCCGCGGCGGTGCTGGTGCTGGCCTACGCGGGCTGCTGTGTGGCCGCCAACGCGCTGTATTCCCACACGGCGTTTCCCAACACCTCCGTGCTGGGCATGGATATGTCCGGCCTGTCGGCGCAGGAGGCCGAGCAGCGCTGGACGGAGCAGGGGAGTGCCCTGCTGGACGGCATGACCATCCGCCTGACCCGTGACGGGCAGGAGATCGGCAGCACCACCCTTTCCGACCTGGGCGTCACCGTTCTGCCCGTCTATGTCTCCAAGGCTGCCGGCTGCGACGTGCAGGACCGGGGCTGGGGCAGCGATGTGACCGCATTCCTCCGCGGCGGCTGGCGCTTTATCGAGAGCTGGTTCAGGGCCGTGGATGTCACGCCCCAACTGGACGTGGACGAGGCGAAGCTTACCGCCGCCTGTGAACAGCTGTCCGACACCGTGGGCTGCACCGTAACGGACGGCGGCTACCGGCTGGCGGAGGGTGAGGGCCTGTACATCACCAAGCCGCAGGACGGCGAGAAGCTGGACGCGGCGGCGCTGCGCGCCGAGTTGGCGCAGCGCTTCGAGAGCCGCGACCTGTCCGCGGCAGCCCGGTCCGTGGAATGTGTGTTCGCGGCCCACACCGCCGCGCCCATGGACGTGCAGGCGCTCCACGACGAGATCGCCGGCACCATGGCCGCCGCCATCTGCGACAAATCCACCGGCAAGCCCACCCAGTCCCGCGTGGGCGTACAGTTCGATGTGGAGACGGTGCAAAAGCAACTGGACGCCGCCCAGCCGGGCGAGGAATTCCTGGCTGACGCCCAGGTGCAGTTCCCGCCCGCCGCCACCGAGGAGCTGGAGCAGGCCATGTTCCGGGATGTGATCGGCACCTGCACCACCACCTGCGCCGGCCCCTGGGGCCGCCGCCAGAACATCAAGCTGGCCTCCGCCGCCATCAACGGCCGTATCTATAACCCCGGCGAGGAGTTCTGGTACAACGCCACTGTGGGCCAGCGCACCGAGGCCCGGGGCTTCCAGCCCGCCGCCGCCTACTCCGGCGGCAAGACCGTTACCTCCATCGGCGGCGGTATCTGCCAGGTATCCTCCACGCTGTACTATTCCGCCCTCATGGCGGACCTGCAGATCGTCCTGCGCTACGCCCATATGTTCGACCCCGGCTATATGCCCGTCACGGGCTGTGATGCCACGGTCAGCTGGGGCGGCCCGGACTTTGCCTTCCGCAACAGCACCAACTACCCCATCAAGATCACCACCAGCTACAACGACGAGACCAACCAGCTGACCATCACCCTGCTGGGCACCAAGACCGACGACCACTATGTGGAGATGACCAACCAGTTCCTCTCCTACTCCGAGCGCAAGACGGTCTATCAGGAGTCCGAGTCCGTGGCCCCCGGCACCACCGAGGTGGAGCAGTACGGCCACAACGGCTACGCCGTCCAGACCTACCGCAACGTCTACGCCGGCGACGGTACGCTCCTCCGCAGCACCAAGGAGGCGTACAGCGACTATGACCGGGCCGACAAGATCATCCTGGTCGCCCCCGGCGAGCTGCCGCAGTAAATAAAGAAACAGCCCCCTGCCGGGGGCTGTTTTCTGCTTTCGCTGTGTCTTCGCCGGGAGCAGACAGAGAAAAAGACCGGCGAAAGCCGGTCTTTTCTTTCTGCGTATCATTCTCTCCGCAGGGCTTCGATGGGGTTCAGCTTCGATGCCTTCATGGCCGGCACCAGGCCGAACACCACGCCGATGACCATGGAGAAGGCCACGGCGATGATGCACGCCGGTACGCTGATGGCCACCGGTGTCCCCATGATGTGGGACATCATCTCCGCCAGGCCGATGCCCGTAGCCACGCCCAGTATGCCGCCCATGCTGGTCAGCACCGCCGCCTCCGTCAGGAATTGCCAGAGGATGCGGCTCTGCTGCGCGCCGATGGCGATCTTCAATCCGATCTCGCGGGTGCGCTCTGTCACGGACACCAGCATGATGTTCATCACGCCGATGCCGCCCACTACCAGCGAGATAGCCGCGATCCAGATCAACTGCTTGTTGGTGGACTCCGACAGGCTTTGCAGGTCGCTGGCCTGCTGCAGAAGGTCCTTGGACTCGTACTTGTACTTCGTGGTCCGGATGGCGTTCTCGTTCAGATACTTGGCCACATTGTCGCCGGCGGCGGTCATGTCGTTGGTGCTGGTGGCCCGCACCGCCGCGTACTGGGGTTCATCATACCGGTACGGCACCGACCAGCACACGTCCGGGATGAAAATGGTCCCCGCTGTGCTGCCGGCGTACATCTGATAATCCTTAAAGTTGTTGATCACCGGTCCGCTGCTGGACCGGGAGGACACCACACCCACCACGGTGAACGGCATCCCGTTGATCTCGATGGTGCCGCCGATGGGGTTCTCGCCCTGGAACAGCGACTTTGCCGACTTCGCGTCGATCAGCGCCACATTCCGCCGGTTCTCATAGTCCGCCGCCGTGAAGGACCGTCCGTAGTTCACCGCGTAGTCCACGGCCGTCAGATAGTGGTCGTCCACGCCGTACAGCGAACCGCTGAACGCCGTATTGCCCACGTATACGTTGTCGCACCAATCCCGGGAGTAGTACATACTCACCAGCGACACGCTGCCCAGCTTCTCCATCTCATCCCGCATCTCCCGGGTCACTGGGTCGATACCCTCCGGCAGCGCCGAGTAGTTCAGGTCGAAATAGTTTTGGCTGTCCGTGGCGCCGATGGTCACCCGCACCACGTTGTTGCCCGCGCCGATCAGGTTCTGCTTGATCTGCTCGTTGGTGCCCTGAATGGTGGACACGATGGTGATGATCGCGGCGATACCGATAATAATGCCCAGCATGGTCAGAAACGACCGCAGCTTGTGGCTCCACACGCCCTGAAAGGCGAGATTTATATTTTCCAACATATGGTTATCCCGCCTCCTTTATATGCCGTAGTTGTACAGCTGGTCGGTCGTGGCCTCCTGGGTGTGGGCACCCTCCACCACGTCGCGTCCATAGGGGAACGCCACGTAGTCGTCGATGGTCAGCCCGCCCCGTATCTGGGTGTAGCTGCCCCACAGATCCCGGCCGGTCTGTACCCACCGCTGCTCCAGTCTGCCGTCCTCGCCCCGGGCCATCACATAGCTCTTGCCGTTGTCGGTCCGGATGAACATGCTCTGCAAATACAGTGAGCTGCCGCTTTCTTCCGCGCTGGTGTCCTTCTGGTACTGTATATCCACATAGTCATTGGGCTGCAAATTCGCGTCCTCGGTGACAAACACCTTGAAGGGGTAGTAGGACACGTTACTGTTGCCGTCGCCCCAGTTGTTGCCGTTGCTGGTGGGATAGTCGTCGATGGACACGATGGTGCCCTCGCAGGCCGCTCCGGTCATCCAGCTGCTGATGGATACGCTGTCGCCCACCTGCACGCTGCCCAGATCCATCTCGCTGAGGGTGCCGGTGACGTAATATCCGCCGCCGCCGGACAGCTCCACCACGGCCTCGCTGTTGTTATAGGCCTCGTCCGGGTCCCGCACGGCCTTCACCGTGCCGTCGAACTCCGCGTACACGTTGCCGTCGCCCAGCTCCGCCAGCTTCTTGTCCAGCTTCAGCTTCGCCACCTTCAGGTTGACCTCCTGCTCCTTTACCGCCTGAGCCTTCTCCAGAATGGCCTTGTTGATCTCCAACTGGGTCATGGAGGCGTCCAGCAGCTCCTGGATTTGGGCAATCTTCCGGGTCAGCTCTTTGTACTTGTCGCTGTCGTAGGTGCGCTCCGGGTCGATGTACTCCGGCAGATCGCAGAACTGGAAGGAAATGCTCACTGTGCCGGAAATGGGTGCACCCTCAACAGGCTGCTCTGTGCTGTTCGGTGTAAATGTCTCTTTTATCAGCAGGCCGCGGCTGGTGGGCATACCGCCCATCTTATCCTTGTCCCGGGACACCAATACCAGATAGGTGCTCACTGTCGGGGTCTTATCCATAGGTGTGGCCCGGTTTATCTCCGCACCATGCAGGAGGTTCCGCAGCACTTCATCGCTCAGAGGCTTGTTGGTCAGCCAGTAGTAGTAAATGGGCTTATCCTTGCTGTTGCCCGAGCCCTCGGCCATAGGCGTCACCAGTCCGGGCACCACGGCCTTCTCGGGGTCGTACCCGCCGGCGCCGTCCAGTCGGCTGATCTCCGCTTGCAGCTCCGCCTCCAGCTTCGTTTTTTCCGCCTCCAGCGTCTCCTTGTTCTTCGCCTTCTTCAGCAGCTCCAGCTCGTTTTTCATGACCTCCAGGTTCTCCGTCTGCCGGTCATAGTCGATCTTGGCGCGCTCCACGGTGGCCTGTGTCAGGGTGGAGTCATAGCTCACCAGCGCCGTGCCCTTCTTGACGCTGTCGCCCTCCTTGACCCACACCTTCTTCACCGTCTGGCTCTGGGAGATGTAGATCTTCTGCAATTTGTCCGTGGTCACCATGCCGCTGGTGTTGGAGGTGTCCCCCCAGTAGTCGGTCATGGCGCACTCGTTGACGGCGTATACGTTCACGTCGCCCCGCTGGGCGTTCCGGGCGATGGTCAGTCCGCCCCACACCGCGCCGCACACGCCCACCACGCAGGCGGCGGCGATAATGCCCTTTTTCAGCTTCTTGCTCATGCGCGGCTTCTCGCCGTCGGGGCGCTTTTCACCGATGTGCAGCTTTTCCCGCAGCGTCAGCTTCTCACTCATAGTCGTCACCTCCCGACAGTACGCCGTCCCGTATGGTCATGACCTTGGCGGCGTGGTTGGCGATGGAATGGTCGTGGGTGATCATGATGATGGTGGAGCCGCCGTCATGCAGCTGCTGAAACAGCTCCATCACCGCCGCGCCGCTGGCACTGTCCAGCGCGCCTGTTGGCTCGTCGGCCAGCAGCAGCTTCGGATTGCCCACGATGGCCCGTGCGATAGCCACCCGCTGGCACTGTCCGCCGGACAGCTGGTCAGGGCGGTGCTCCACCCGGTCGGAAAGCCCCACCGTCTCCAGCGCGGCCCGGGCGCGCTCCAGCCGTTCCGCCTTCTTCACCCCGCCGTACAGCAGGGGCAGCGCCACGTTTTCCAGCGCCGTCAGCTTCGGCAGCAGGTTGAAGCTCTGGAACACGAAGCCCAGCTCCTTGTTCCGCACCTCCGCCAGCTGCTTGTTGTTGCAGGTGGTCACGTCCCGCCCACCCAGCAGATAGCTGCCGCTGGTGGGCACGTCCAGACACCCGATCAAATTCATCAGCGTGGTCTTGCCGCTGCCGGAGGGACCCATGATAGCCAGGTATTCCCCCTCCTCCACGTCAAGGTTCACGTTTTTCAGGATATGTGCCACGGACTTTCCCATGGGATAGTCCTTGCATATATCGCGCATTTCCAAAATCATGCTCAGCCCTCCATCGGCGGAATGACCGCTGACGCGGAGGCGGCCGCGCCGCCGGGAATCACGGCTGCGGTGCTGCCGTCGTCCGTGACGGTGTCGTTCTCAGCGGGCATATCGCCGCCGTCCATGCCGTCCATGGGCACGTTTTCGTCGATTTTTTCACCGCCGCCCTCGGGGTATACCTCGCCGCCGCTGGCGCTGGGGTCAAAGGTGGCGTCGTCATAGGTGATGCACGTCATGCCCGCCTTCAGGCTGTCGTCGGGATAGGCGATATAGTCCTCCGCCGTCAGGCCGTCCGTCACGGGATAGGTGTCCGTCTCCGTGTTGTACTCGCCCAGGGTGATGCTCCGCTTCTCCAGCTTGCCCTTGCTGTTCTGAGCCCACACCCAGGGCTTGCCCTCGGCGTCGTTGATGAAGTAGCTGGGCAGGTTGATCAGGCTTTCGTCCTGGGTGTCCTCCTGACCGTAGTCCGGCTCTATGTACACGTGCTGGCCCATCAGCAGGCCCTCGCCGCCGCCGTCCAGCGTCACATAGAAGGGATACTTGCTGGACATGGCCGTGTCGCTGTCGCCGTAGTCGCTGCGGCTCTGCTGGGCGTTGTTCCAGTCGATGGAGCTGATGCTGCCCTTCCACGTCTGGTCGCTGACCCGGGAACGGATGACCACCGCCGTGCCCTCGGTCAGCACGCTGGCGTTGTTTTCATTCACATAGCCCTTGATGCGGAAGCCGCCCGTCTCCACGATGGTCATGAACGGCAGGGCGTTGCCGGAGTTGTCCGTGCCGCCGTCCGGGTTCAGGGACTGCACCTCGCCGTCCACCGGGGACTTGACGGTGCTGTCGGCGGTGTTGGCCTTCAGCTTCTCAATGTCCTTTTTCTTGGTGGCGATGTTGGCCTTCGTCTCCAGCACCTTCACGTTCTGCTCCCGCAGGTCCAGGGCGTACTGCCGCTTGGTGGCGTCGTCATAGGTGCTGTCCATCAGCTTCTGTATACGCTCCAGCTCCGCCTGCTGGTCCTCCAGCGTGGCGTTCAGCTGCTCCAGCTCCAGCTGGGCCATCTCCAGGTCGGTGCGGATCTGGCTGAGGTCATAGGTCAGCAGCACGTCGCCCTTTTTCACGCTGTCGCCCACCTTCACCTTGATGGTGTCGATGGTCATGGCGTCGTTTTTCTTGATGGTCGTCTCGCCAAGCGGGCTGACGATGCCTGCGAACCGGTCCGCCAGACCTACGGACCCCAGCCCGCAGATCATAGACACCGACTGCACGGAGGCCTCGCCCTCCGCTGCGCCGCAGCCGGACACACAGCCCAGCAGCATCACCAGCGCCAGTACAAAAGCCGCTTTTTTCATGTCGTGTTCTCCTTTTTCCTTCCCGCGCGCCCGCGGGATGATTTGCCTATTTACTTAGACGGCAGAAATTGTCATTCCGTTCCGCCGCTGCCCCCGACAATATCATATCATGCGCCTGGCCCTCAAAATGTGAATAAATCGTGAACACACGCTTAAGACCTTACTAAGGTTCCGTATCAAAACGGTGGCAAAACGCCCCGCGGAATATTGACAGCGTGCGGGGGAGTGTCCTATTATTATGGTGTGCCGTGTCCATCCCGGACATCTTACCGGTGTACGGGCGCCTTTCGGCGGATACGGCCCGCGTACGATACCACCGGCAGGAGGTTTTGCCATGAACAAAAAACGTATCCGCCAGATGGACCTGGCCCTGCGCCGCCGCCTTTCCGACCGTCCCGCCGCGGACTATTTTGCCCCCGGGGACGCCCTGCTCCGCACCCTCGAGACCGAGGGCTATATGCAGCGCTTTGCCGGGCTGTTCAGCGGCGCGCGCCTCCGCTGCGCCGACGTGCTGGCCCTCTGCCGCCCGGAGCTGGAGACGCTGTGCCCCGGCGAACCGTCCGAGGGCTGGCTGGCCTATGCCTACGACTATGCCCGCCGCCTGCTCTACCCGGAAAAGACCGGTGCGGAGCCCTTCGCCCCCGGTGCGGTGTTCCTGCTGTCGGTGCTGCAGGTGCTGTTTGCCGCCGAGGCGGAGCTGCTGCCCCACGACCCGGCCTGGACCTTCGATTTCCTGACCGATGATGAGCTGGCCGGCAGTCCCTGTGCCCCGTCCTATCAGCGCTTCCTGCGCCTGTGGAGGCGGGAGTTCGTCTATGAGCTGATGCGTTTGGGCCTGGAGGTCACGCCCTACCGCACCCTTGAGCATATCGCCGGTGTCCACCACATCGCTGTCACCGCCGCCCGCGCCCTGCGGAAAAGCGGCGTGGCCGTGGACGTGGCCCTGGTCTCCGGCGCCGCCGCCGGCCACGATCTGGGCAAGTTCGGCTGCCGCCCCGGCGAGCGCGTGCCCTACCTGCACTATTTCTACACCGACCAGTGGTTCCGCCGCCGCCGGATGACCGATATCGGCCACGTGGCCGCCAACCACTCCGTCTGGGACCTGGAGCCCGACTACCTCTCCGTGGAGGCGCTGCTGCTGATCTACGCCGACTTCCGCGTCAAGCAGCTCCACGATGCGCAGGGCCGGGAGATCACACGTATCTCCACCCTGGCCGAGGCCTTTCAGGTGATCCTGGATAAGCTGGATGACGTGGACGGCGAGAAGCAGAAGCGCTATACCCGGGTCTACGCCCGGCTGGAGGACTTCGAGCAGTATATGGTCAGCCGCGGCGTGGATGTCACCATGTCCGGCGGCGATACGCCCCCGCTGCCGGAGAAGCACACCTCCCTTATGACCGACGACGAGGCCCTCCGCGCCCTGACGCTCCGCTGCGTGGGCCACAATATGGAGCTGATGCACCGCCTCACCGATCAGCGCAGCTTCGCCCGTCTGCTGGAGGAGGCCCGCGGCGAGACGGATTGGCGCCGTCTCCGCGCCTATCTGGCGGTGATGGAGTCCTACTCCCTCTATCTGCATATCCCACAGAAGGTCCAGACCCTGACGTTCCTCTACGAGCTGCTGATGCACCGCGAGGGCGATATCCGCCGTCAGGCGGCGGCGCTGCTGGGCGAGATCATCGCCGGCTTCCACGCCGGCTACGCCAAGGAGCGCCCCGCCGACATCCGCCCGGACCCCCGGGCCATCACCGACGTGGACCAGTGGAGGCTCTATCTGAACAAGATACTGTATCCCGACCATAAGCTCATGCCCCAGCACCGCCGCTGGATCGGCTATACCCTGAAATTCGCCGTCGGCTCCCTGCTGAGCCACTGCCCCGGCCGGGAGGAGCGCTTCCTGGCCCCGGTGTTCGCCTACTACCGCAGGCCGGAGGATCTGGACGACTACACCGCCTTCCAGCTGCTGGATACCGCCGCCGCTCTGCCGGATACGGCCTATACGGCCAGCCGCGCACGGCAGATGACGGACTTTGCCGCCGCCCTGTCCCTGCGTAAGGACCTGACCATCCGCATGGCCGCCGTGCTGCTGCTGGACCGTCTCGCCCGCCTGTACCCGGAGGACGGCCGCGCGCTGGAGGCCGTGACCGCCGTCCCCGACGGCGACAGCGGCACCCTGCGCTATCTCAAGCAGGATGTGCTCTCTCAGGGCGCGCCCCTTCTTCTGCCGGAGGACGTGGTCTCCGAGATCTTCCTGGACAACCTGAAGACTGCCACCCCCTGGATCACCAAGCAGGGCAACCTGCGCCTGCTGACGGACTTTGCCCGCAGCGGCAAAAGCCCCGCCCTCCATATCGCTACCCACCTGTCCAATCTCATCAAGGTCAGCGACCGCGTCACCGTCCGCCACAGCGCCGGCAACGCCCTGCTGGCCCTGGCGCCCCGACTGACGGCCGACCAGCGCAACGAGGTGGCGGTGGAGCTGTGCCGCGGCCTGGAGCTGGGCCAGCAGGAGTTCACCAAGTATATCCCCGACTACCTGGGCCGTTTTGCCCTGTGGCTGCCCCCGGCGGAGCTGGATGAGGTGCTGGACGACCTTCGCGTGAACCTCAGTTCCTCCGACAGCCGCGTTACCGCCTCCGTGCTGGATACCGTGGGCGTCATCTATGAGGCGTACGATGCCTATCGCTCCCGCTTCCCGGAGACGGACGACGCCTACCGCCGCCGCCGTGAACGGCTGCTGGGCCTGCTGATGCGGGGCCTCAGCGGCATTGACGGTGCTACCCGGCAGGAGGCCCTGTTCGTGTTGGGCCGCCGGGTCTTCGGCTCCGGAGAGCTGGGCCGCCACGAAAAGCGCCGCGCCTTTATGCTCACCCAGCGCAAGCTGCTCTCCGCCCAGGACGAATTCCCCGGCGAGGGCCTGACGTTCTACTACCGGGCCGCCATGCTGGGAAAGCTCTACCGCTTCATCACCGAGGAGCGCCTGTTCCACAAGGGCTTTGACTTCGGCGCGCCCCGCCCCGTGGCCTTCTTCCCCGGGACCTTCGACCCCTTCACCCTGTCCCACAAGGGCATCGTCCGGGCCATCCGCGACCAGGGCTTCGAGGTCCTGCTGGCCATTGACGAGTTCTCCTGGTCCAAAAAGACCCAGCCCTACCGCCTGCGCCGGCGCATCGCCGCCATGGCCGTGGCCGACGTGTTCCACGTCAGCATTTTCCCGGAGGACTTCCCGGTGAACATCGCCAACCCGGAGAACCTCCACGAGCTGCGCGCCGCCTTCCCGGGCCGCAGCGTGTCCATCGTGGTGGGCAGCGACGTGGTGCTCCACGCCTCGTCCTACAAAAAGTCCGTCACGCCGGACTCCATCCACACCTTCGACCACGTGGTCTTCCGCCGCACCGAGCCGGATGCCGAGCCGGCGGATTACAGCTGCATCACCGGCAAGGTGCTGGAGCTGACGCTCCCGCCTCAGCTGGAGGAGATCAGCTCCACCCGCATCCGCGAGGCGGTGGATGCCAACCGCGACATCTCCAACCTCATCGATCCCACGGTGCAGGAGTTCATCTATCGCCGCGGCCTGTACCTCCGCGAGCCCCAGGACAAGCCCGTTCTCCGCACCGAGGACCTGAGCTTCCTGCCCGCCTCGCCGGAGACGGCGGAGAAATTCCTCCGCACCATGCTCTCCGTGCCCACCGCCGCAGCGCTGCGGACGCAGATCGAGAGCCGCGGCGACGACGTGATGGTCTGCCGGGACACCGACGGCACCATTCTGGGCGCGGCCAGCTACGCCTGCCTGGACTCCGCCCGCCTCTTCGCCCGCCTGGGCGACCCGGCCCTCTCCGGTCTGGTCCGCCAGAACGCCGGCGGCCGCACCCTGCTCATCAGCGGGCTGTTCGTGCCCCGGGGCGAGCGCCAGAGCGACCTCTGCCAGCTGCTCATCACCGAGGTGCTGACCCTGGCCCTCAGCCGTGAGTTCACCTATGCCCTCTACCTTCCCCTGGAGGGCGCCGTCTCCGGCTACGGCCGCCAGCTGCTGACGCTTCAGGGCTTCGTCCCGGCTGGTGACAGCACGGACGCCCTGGCCGTGGATATGCGCTGCCCCATCGTCCTCAGCCGCAACGTGGACACCGCGGTGAAGGCGCCCTTCAGCTCCTCGCCCCGGGTGCTTGCCGCCATCGCCGCCGCCCACCGCCGCCTGCAGGCGGCGCTGACAAAGCTGCAGCCCGGATCTCTGGTGCTCAGCCTGTCCGCCGGCGTCATCTACCACCGGCTGCTCCAGCGTATCACCGGCCGCAATGGCGTCCCCGCGGAGCCCACCACGCCCCGCGTCCTCGGCCCGGATATCTGCGTCCCCTACGGCAAGATCCTCCGCGGCGTGGCCGTGCCCAACACCGTCACCAAGACCCTGCGTACCGACAAGGTCTACGAGCCGGACCTCAGCACCTATTCCATCGAAGCCTACCCGGACTACTCGCCCCTGCCCGACCAGGTCCGCACCATCCACGCCTTTGCCCGCCCCGTCATTCTCGTGGACGATATGCTCCACGACGGCAAGCGCATCCGCCGCCTGGCCCCGCTGCTCGCCGAGACGAACACCCCCGTGGATCAGGTGCTGGTGGGCTACCTCACCGGCATGGGCCGCGACCTGATGGAGCAGCTGGGCTACGACGTGGACGCCATCTACTACCTGCCCAACCTGCGCCTGCGCTTCGTCGAGTCCACGCTCTATCCCTTCATCGGCGGCGACACCGTCCGCCGCAGCGAGGCCCTGCCCGGCGGCCTGCAGCCCGCCGTCAACCGCATCCTGCCCTACGCCGCCCCCGAATACACCGGCATGGACGACGAGACCGCCTGGGAGCTCTCCCTCTGCTGCCTTGAGAATGCCCGCGACATTCTTCTGGCCCTCGAGACCGAGTTCCGTTCCCTCTACGCCCGCAACCTCACCCTCAGCCGTCTCGGCGAAGCGGTCATCCTGCCCCTCTGTCCCGACAAGGGCGGCTGCATGACCTACGATCTCTCCCGCGCCGCCAGCACGTATCTTGAGGGAGATATAGAGCTCCTGAAACGTATGCGCCCCAGATAAAGGCACATCTTTTGCGCCAATACTTCGTTGCGTCGGCTTGACGTACACACGGTACGCCTGCGCCTCCGCGCCTCGTCTTGACACAAAATCTGAACCTTTATCAAGACTATGCGGCGCCGCCTCGTCATCGGCAGGACGCAAAATCCATCGCTTTTACGGGCATGACGTGTGCCGTCCCGCTATCGCAGGACGAAAAATCCGGCACATTCTCTATTCCTCAGGGGGGGCTGCGCCTCCGCGCCTCGTCTTGACACAAAATCTGAACCTTTATCAAGACTGTGCGGTGCCGCCTCGTCATCGGCAGGACGCAAGATCCGGCACATTCTCTGCTCCTCAGGGGGCCTGCCGTGGCGTGAAATTTGCGCGTCAGCACCCCGCCGGAGGCAAAAAGATAGAAACAGGAGAAGCTACTATGATCGATCTCAACGATACCAACCTGCCGCGCATCCCGTCTAAGTGCCGCGTCACCCTGCTGGCTCTGGGCGATGTGGGCAGCACGCTGTTGATGGGCCTGCGGCTCATGGGCGGCGACGTGATAGGCTCCATCGGCATCTGCGACGTGCGCCCCGGCGTCTCCGAGCGCTGGGAGTTCGAGCTGAACCAGATACAGTCCCCGGACGGTGCGGCGCTGCCCCCGGTGGACATCATCGCGCCGGAGCAGCTGTTCGACGGCGACGTGTTCCTGTTCTGCGCCTCCCGGATGATCCCGGATACCTCCGTTACGGCGGGGGATGTCCGCATGGCCCAGTACGGCCTGAACCGGGAGCTGGTGTCCATCTACGCCCGCATGGCCCGGGACAGGCGGTACAGGGGCCTGTTCTGCGTGGTCAGCGACCCAGTGGACCCCCTCTGCCGCGCCGTCCTGCGTGAAAGCGGCCTGTCCCCGGCCCAGGTCCGGGGCTTCGGCCTGGGCGTTATGCACGCCCGCGCCCTGTACTACGCCCGGAGGGACCCTCGCTTCGCGTCCTACCTTACCGAGGGCCGCGCCTTCGGCCCCCACGGCGAGGACCTGGTGCTGGCCAACTCCGTGGCGCACTACGATGACGCCCTCTCCCGTGAGTTGACGGAGAAGGTGGCCCACGCCAATCTGGAGATGCGTAAGCTGGGCTACAAGCCCTATGTGGCCCCGGCCCTGTCCTCCGGCGCGCTGAGCCTGCTGGCCCTGCTGCGGGGGCAGTGGCATTATTCCTCCGTCTACGACGGCCAGGTGTTCATGGGATGCCGCAATCGTCTGACCCCCGCCGGCATCGAGACGGAGGCGCTGACCCTGCCGCCCGCCCTGCAAAAGCGTATCGACGACACCCGCGCCAAGCTGAACGCCATAGAATAACGGAGGTATCCGCCATGCTCACCGTTCTGCTCCCCGAAAACGACCGCAGCCCCGCCCTGCGGGACCTGCTGGTGCCCCTGCTGCCCCCGGGCAGCGATATCCGCGACCCCGATGACGGGCTGGAGGACCTGGCCGGCCGCCGTCTGCTGTTCGCTGTGGCGCTGGATGAGGGCGGCTGCAATATGGCCTATTACCGTATGCTCTCCCGCCTGCGCCGCAGCACAGACCTGCTCTCCGACAGTATCGGCGCGTGCATCGTCACCGGCGTGGGCGAGTTCTACACCAAGGATGTGGCCCGGGACATGGTCTTTGCCGCCAACCAGGCGGGCTGCGGCTTCCTCGGCCGCCCGCTGGTGGAGGCCACCGGTTCCCTGCGGAATTTCCGCACCCAGGCCCAGATCGGCGGTACCGATGAGGTCACGGCCTTCCATGCCGCTGTGGCGGAGCTGCTCTCCCGCCTGAACGGCTGGGAAAAGCCTGCCCCCATCCGCCATGTGCTGGCTCTCCACGCCTCCCAGCGCGCCACGTCCAACACCCTGGCCCTGTGGGAGCTGGTGAAGGCCGGGCTTCCGGCGGATATGGAGGTGCAGGAGATCTGCCTCCGCAACGGCACCATGGCCGACTGCAACGGGTGCAGCTATACCGCCTGTCTCCACTTCGGCGAGCAGGGCGGCTGCTTCTACGGCGGCCCCATGGTGGACGAGGTCTATCCCGCCGTCCGCCGCTGCGATGCCCTGGTCATGCTCTGCGCCAACTACAACGACGCCCTGGCTGCCAATCTGACCGCCTGCGTCAACCGGCTCACGGCCCTGTTCCGCCAGACCCGTATGTACGACAAGCGGATCTTCGGCCTGATCGTCTCCGGCTACTCCGGCGGAGACCTGCTGGCGCGCCAGCTGATCTCTGCCCTGAACATGAACAAGTCCTTCTATCTTCCGCCCCGCTTCTCCCTGCTGGAAACGGCCAATGAGCGCGGCAGCCTTGTGAAGCTGCCGGGCATCGAGGCGCAGGCGGCGGCCTTCGCCCGGCACATCGCGGAGAGCTGAATAACCCCGCCGCAAACCGGGGAAAATACTTCCATCAATCAAAAGGAGGTGTGTTCCATGCAGGCAATGGTGTTGGAGAAGGCGTGCATCCAGTGCGGACTGTGCGCGGGGCTGTGCCCGGAGGTGTTTGCGCTGAACAGCGGCGAGCCCGCCCCGGTGACGGTGGACCCTATCCCGGACGCGCAGAAGATCGGCGTGCAGGAGGCGGCGGACAGCTGTCCCGTGGCCGCCATTCAGGTAACGGCGTAAAAATCCCCGGAAATGCCGCAAAAACCACTTTACAACGGTGATTTTCTGTGGTATCATCTCAAAGTACGCGCTAAGCGCGTCCGACCCCTGCCTTAGCCCTGCGGAGCGTTCCATCTCTCCCACGGCCCAGGCTGCGGGCGTATTTCAAGAAAGGTGGAAACACGACCATGATGCTGAAAGACCAGAAGACCTCTATCATCGAGGCCAATCGCACCCACGAGACCGACACCGGCTCCCCCGAGGTCCAGGTGGCCATTCTCACCGAGCGTATCAACCAGCTGACCGCGCACCTGAAGGTCCATCCCCATGACTTCCACAGCCGCCGCGGTATGCAGATGATGATCGGTAAGCGCCGTCGTCTGCTGGACTACCTGGCCAAGAAGGACATCGAGCGTTATCGTGCCCTGATCGCCAAGCTGGGTCTGCGTAAGTAAGTTGAAACAGGGTGATGTGCGCTTGCGCATCACCCTTCTTTCACATTCTGCGCCGTGTACAAATTGACCATTAGCAGTTGAAAATGCGCCGAAATTCAGGGTTTCGGAGCGTTTTCAAGTGCTAACGGCGATAGGTCGCGGGCAGAATGCCATTTCACAAAAAAGGAGAAACGATATGTCAACGATCATCACCAAGCGCCAGTTCCCCCACTATCACAAATACACCATGGACCTGGCCGGCCGTCCCCTGACGCTGGAGGTCGGCAAGCTGGCCGAGCTTGCCAACGCCGCCGTCATGGTGGGCTATGGCGACACCCGCGTGCTCTGCTGCGTCACCGCCGCCCCCCGTCCCCGCGACGGCATCGACTTCTTCCCCCTGTCCGTGGACTTTGAGGAGAAGATGTACGCCGTGGGCCGCATCCCCGGCAGCTTCAACCGCCGCGAGGGCCGTCCCGGCGAGAAGGGCATCCTGACCTCCCGCGTCATCGACCGCCCCATCCGCCCCCTGTTCCCCTATGACTTCCGCAACGACGTGTCCGTCATGTGCACCGTCATGGCCGTGGACCACGACTGCTCCCCCGAGATCGCCGCGCTGATCGGCACCTCCGCCGCCCTGGCCATCTCCGACATTCCCTGGAACGGCCCCGTGGCCGCCCTGAAGGTGGGCCTGGTGGACGGCAAGCTGGTCTTCAACCCCGACACCGAGCAGCGCAAGGTCAGCGATCTGGACGTCACCGTGGTCTCCACCGGCAAGAAGGTGGTCATGATCGAGGCCGGCGCCAACGAGGTCCCCAACGATGTCATGTTCGAGGCCATCAAGCAGGCCCACGAGGAGAACCAGAAGCAGATCGCCCTCATCAATCAGATGGTGCAGGAGATCGGCAAGCCCAAGTTCGACTATCCCCACGCCGACTTCAACTACGAGCTGTTCAACAAGATCACCGCCGACTTCATGGACGAGGCCAAGGCCGCCATGGACACCGACGACAAGAACGTCCGCGAGCAGCGCTGGAACGCCATGATCGAGAAGTGGCACGAGAAGTACCTGGAAGAGTACCCCAACATGGACCAGTACCTGGAGGAGATCACCTACAAGTTCCAGAAGATGATCGTGAAGAAGTGGCTGCTGGAGGGCCACCGTGTGGATGGCCGCCAGAAGAACGAGATCCGTCCTCTGGACGCCGAGGTGGGCGTGCTGCCCCGGGTCCACGGCTCCGGCCTGTTCACCCGCGGCCAGACCCAGGTGCTGTCCGTCTGCACGCTGGACACCCTCTCCGCCAACCAGAAGCTGGACACCATCTGGGAGGAGACGGAGAAGCGCTATATGCACCACTACAACTTCCCCGGCTACTCCGTGGGTGAGGCCAAGCCTGCCCGCAGCCCCGGCCGCCGCGAGATCGGCCACGGTGCGCTGGCCGAGCGCGCCCTGCTGCCCGTCATTCCCCCGGTAGAGGAGTTCCCCTACGCCATCCGCGTGGTCAGCGAGGTCGTGTCCTCCAACGGTTCCACCTCTCAGGCTTCCGTATGCGGTTCCACATTGGCGTTGATGGATGCAGGCGTTCCTATCAAGGCTCCTGTAGCTGGTATTGCGATGGGTCTTATCGAGCGCGTGGAAGAAGACGGAAGCAGCAAGATGGCGATCCTGTCCGACATCCAGGGGATGGAAGACTTCCTGGGCGATATGGACTTCAAAGTGGCGGGTTCCCGCGACGGTATCTCTGCACTGCAGATGGATATCAAAATTGAAGGTATCACCAAAGAGATCATGCAGGTTGCTCTGAACCAGGCTAAAGGTGCGCGTCTGCATATCCTGGGTGTGATGGAACAAGCGATTAACGCACCGCGTGGCGATATCTCTGAATTTGCTCCGCGTATCCACACCATCAAGATCAGCCCGGACAAGATCAAAGACGTTATCGGTAAAGGCGGTTCTGTTATCCGTGCTCTGACCGAAGAAACCGGCACCACCATTGAAATCGAAGATGATGGTACCGTGAAGATTGCTGCGACCGACGGCGAAAAAGCGAAATATGCTATCCGTCGTATCGAAGAGATCACCGCAGAGATCGAAGTAGGCCGTATCTACAATGGTAAAGTGACCCGTATCGTTGACTTTGGCGCATTCGTTGCCATCGGTGGCGGTAAAGAAGGTCTGGTACACATCTCTCAGATCGCTGATAAGCGCGTTGAGAAAGTGACCGACTACCTGCAGATGGGCCAGGAAGTACCGGTCAAAGTTCTGGAAGTTGATCGCCAGGGCCGTGTACGTCTGAGCATTAAAGAAGCAACTGAGCAGTCTCAGCCTGCAGGCGAACCGGAAGCTCCGGCAAGCCAGGGCGAGTAAGGTTGCCATTGCCCTCCGTGAAAGCGGAGGGCCTTTAACCCGGCAGGATGCCTTGTTAGCAACCGGGGAACCTGGACGTTCATTCAATCGTTGTCTTCGGGAGTGGGAA
>OLOB01000288.1_pt1 | contig 44015 bp, 44 predicted proteins | sample 1671911 | NCBI WGS metagenome assembly OLOB01 (sample SAMEA3136625, study PRJEB25190) | human gut metagenome | biome: human gut; feature: human-associated habitat; material: faeces | place: Austria | collected 2013
TGTTCCCCAAACCTTTTGATACAGGAATAAGGCTCAAAGATATTCTTGATGAAAATGTGGATGAGAAATATTACCTTAGTGAGAAAATAATTAAGGGATTTCAGAAGCATAACGAAAATCATAAAAACAAAGGAACGGGGTTTATATGGAAGCCCAAAACCGATGAAGACATTGCTAATACATTAAGGGCAAATGGTTCTTTATCTCCTATGGATAATTCTATTAAGGAAAGTGGAATTAAAATAGCTGGAAGTTTAAATCCTATAAAAATACTTCAAGGAATAGATAAGTCCGTAAATGACACACAAATGATAGAGTTCGCAAACTGTATAACAGCAAGAGAAGATAGAGGTGTTTCAAATAGGAAGAGCGAAGGTACTGCTATTTTAGAGATTCCAAACGAATGTGTACAGGAAGGCAATTTGTCAGGTGGAAAAGGGGACAAGATTTACGAATCAGCAAGAAGATATTACTCTGTCAACGGTTGTTCTCCCACGATACACACCTGTAATGGTGGAAATACAGAACCAAAAATTTCAGAACCTCAGATAACCCATTCTGAATGGAAAAGACAGATGTACGATAGATTTATTGAGGATTCTGAAGGGGAAGTAAGTGGATGTGTTACCAATCAGAGCAAATCTTTCGGTTATAGACCACCGATGAAGGGATATTCGAAGTGTCTTAAAGCCGAATTAAACGATACAGGAGTTGTTTGCAATTACCGTATACGAAAGCTAACACCTAATGAGTGCTGGAAACTGATGGGCTTAACAGAAGATGATTGTGCAAAAGCCGTTGCTATAGGGGGGTCAGACAGTCAGCTTTACAAGCAAGCCGGAAATGGTATTGTAACAAACTGTTGCGAACTGTTAGCAGAACATTTATATAAAGCACAGTACGATAGCACATACGTTTGCACGGATGAAAAGATTAGTTTTACAATTACATAAAAAGAAAGATCAAGGAAAATAAATATGCAGTATTTAGGAGGGAAAAGCCGAATTAGCAGAGAAATTTCGGCGGTTATAAATGAGGTATCAAGGTGGAAAATCAAGGATAGCACAAGAGTTATCACAAATAATATCGAAATACAGCGGGGGGGAACGTTTGTAAGTCTTTTCTGTGGGAGTTGTTCTGTAGAAAGCAAAATAGAAGGGTATAATAGGAAAATATGTAATGATAAGCATGAATATCTAATTGCATTACTTAATGGAGTAAAAAATGGATATAATTTACCTGAACAAATTACAGAAACCCAATATAGATACATTAAAGAACACAAAGATGAAGACAAAATTCTTTCTGGGTTTGTTGGATTTGGATGTAGCTTTGGGGGTAAATGGTTTGGGGGATACGCAAGGAACAAAACAAATACTAACTATGCTTTGCAAAGCAAAAAATCCTTATTAAAAGATATGAGTAAACTAATGAATGCGGAGTTTATTTGTAAAGATTATAGAGATGTTGAATTACCAATTGGCTGTGTCGTGTACGCCGATCCACCGTATAATAATACGACAGGATATGGAAAAGAAAAATTTGATAGCGATACATTTTGGAATTATATGAGACAAATTAGCAAAGAACATCTTGTTTTTATTTCAGAGCAAAACGCCCCTATAGATTTTACTGCAATATGGAAGAAACCTTTTACAAGAACCCTTGATGTAAATAAAACCAATCAATTTAGAGTTGAAGAAAAATTGTATATACATAAGTGCAATTTGCAAAATTTTTCATTAGTTGTTGAGTAAAAACGATAGAAAAAGTGTTTTATTGAAGAAAGAAAGGATGATGTTAATATTAAGTATGTAGGAAGTAAAAACCGTATTAGTAAATATATAGCACCTATTCTACAAGAAGTTATTGATAAAAATAATATTCGTGTTTACTATGAACCGTTTGTAGGGGGAGCAAATATGATCGATAAAATACATTGCTCCGCCAAAATTGGTAACGATATACATAAAGAACTTGTTGCAATGTTTCAAGCAATTCAATCTGGTTGGAAATTCCCAATGCACATAACTGAAGAGGAATACAACAAAGTCAAAGAAAATAAAACACTTTTTCCAAATTATTATGTAGGTTTAGTGGGTTTTAATGCTACATTCGGAGCAAAGTATTTTGGGGGTTATGCGAGAGGGTACAAGGAAGATAAAAAAACACCTCGTGATATACCTAACGAGGCACTTAGAAACTTATTAACACAAGCCCCCAATCTAAAAGATGTTAAATTTGTGTGTGGTAATTATATCAATAACGAATATAACGAATTGAAAAACGCAGTGATATACTGTGACCCACCGTATCAGGGAACAACAAAATACAACACAAGTGCTTTTGATTACGATAAATTCTGGAACTGGTGCAGAAAAATGAGTGAAAACAATTTTGTTTATATAAGTGAATATAATGCCCCTGATGATTTCAAGTGCGTCTGGCAAAAGGCGGTTACTACTAGCTTAAAAATAGATAAACACGAAAACAGAACAGAAAAACTATTTGTTTTTGTTCCCAATTAAGCCTAATGTATTTTAGAAAAAATAAAAACGAAGGAGGTTTGTATGAATCATTCAACAAACTATTACAACATTGATGTAGACAAGCTCATAGACAAGAGCTGTTGCATTGATGACTGCTTTTATCTGAAAGATTTAAAGCAGAGAAAATTATTTATTGACGATGATATATGTCAGGAGACCATCGGAGAAATTGTTAAGCATATAATGCAGTTTAACAAGGAAGATAAAGGAATCAAAAAGGAAGATAGAACTCCGATACTCCTCTATATCACATCTAATGGGGGCAATGTGGATGATGGGTTTGAACTCATTGATATAATCAAAAACAGCGAAACCCCTGTCTATACAATTAATCTTGGTTATCAGTACAGTATGGCATTTCTCATCAATCTTGCGGGGCATAAGCGTTTTGCTACAAAGAACGCAAAGTTTTTAATGCACGATGGCTCAAACTTCTTATATAGTTCGTCTGCTAAGATTAAGGATCAGATGGCATTTCAGAATGTTGTTGAAAAGAGAATCAAGGATTATGTTTTAGCCAATAGTAAGATAACCGAAAAGGAATATTCAAAGAAGTACCGTGTTGAATGGTATATGTATGCGGACGAAGCAAAGAAGAACGGCTTTGTCGATTACATAGTTGGAGAAGATTGTAGACTTGATGATATTATTTAAGATTAAGGAGTCCGTTTATGGCAAAGAAGAAAAATACTTCTGAAGAATACTATGGTGAAATGCCAAAGAATTTTAATGACAGACCGTTTTACGATATAGAACTTGATTCAGAACAGCTTGAATTTGCAAATGCAATAATCAATCCAAACATAGATATTATTTTTGTAAATTCTAAAGCTGGTACAGGTAAGACAACAATAGCAACGGGCGCGTCTGACATTCTTGTTAAGCATGGGGTATTTGATAGTATTGTTTATATCATGTCTCCTTACGGAGAAAGAAAGCAAGGTTGGCTTCCCGGTAGCATTACTGAAAAGAGTTCCGTTTATTTTGAAGCCTTTTATCAAGCTCTCAATAACTGTGGGATAAATTCTTTCATAGCAATTAACGATGATACGATGGTTAATCAAAAGAATGGGACAGGCTATATAACTTGTATAACTGATACTTTCCTTCGTGGTTCAAATCTTGATAATGCTGTTGTAATAATTGACGAGGCACAGAACTGCACTACAGCACAGCTAAAGAAAATATTAACCAGAGTAGGCAAAAGGGCAAAGGTTATTGTAATAGGACACGAATTGCAGTGTGATTTAGATAACCCAAACACAAGTGGATTTACTGCCTACATAAACCATTTTAGAGGACACGATAGAGTGGCAATTTGTAATTTAACAACAAACCATAGAGGTTGGATAAGTCAGTATGCTGATGAATTAGAAGAGAGGTAATAAAAATAGGAACAAACAAACTGAAAGATGATAAATATTATACACCCATCAGTTTAGCTAATTATTGTTGGGATATTGTAATGCAAGAAATAGGGGAAGAATACATTTCTGAAATAATTGAACCAAGTTGCGGGGATGGTGCATTTTATCACCATGCAATATATGAACCTCATATTGGATATGATATAGATCCACAATGCGATTTTCAGGGGGTTATAAAAGGTGACTTTTTAAGCCAAAAAATAAATTATCTTTGGGGAAGGTTGATAATTGGTAATCCCCCTTATGGTAGATGTTTGAATTTGGCTCAAAAGTTTTTCAAAAAATCAATTCAAATAGCTGATTACGTTGCATTTATTTTGCCAATAGGACAGTTAAATAATAACAAATCTATGTATGAATTTGATTTAATATCAAGCACAGATTTGGGGTTTGAATGTTATTCTGGACGTTATTTGCATTGCTGTTTTAATATCTATAAAAGACCAAAGAGTGGGGAATTTAACAAAAAACCGATTACGAAACTGCAAGATATAACAATATATAGACAAGATTGTAGAGATTACCAGAATAAAGATTTTGATATTCGTATGTGCTATTGGGGTGATGGTACGGCTGGAAAAATTTTGTCACAAGATGAACATTATTCTGCCGAATATAAAATCAAAATCAACAATCCTCTTTTGCAAGAGGAAATAATAAACACACTCAAAACGTTCAATTGGAAGAAATATTTAAATAGTATTGCAATGAGAAAAATTCAACAGTTTCACATTGTAGATGTTCTTAGCCATAGTGTAAAGGGCATCAAATAAAAGAAAACAAGAGGTAATAAATATGATAGGTGAATTTACATCTGAACTTGTAGACGAATTAACTGAAATTCTTAATGAGATGTACGAGAATGGAGAGATATAATGAGTCGGTTTTCAGGTAAATGTGATTTTTATGACTGTGTAGCTTCGTACTATACGCTTGAAGAAATAAAGAACAACGTTAAGATATTTGTCGGTAAGAATGATAAGCCATTAAAGATAGAAAAGATGACGGATCTAATTCCTTATTATCCTTATCTTATTAGTTTAGGGGCTTATGATAATGTTGATAGAAAAGCTACAGTTCATTTAACGTCTAAATCTTATATTGACCTTAGAGAACAGGATTCCCTTGATTTTGTTCTAAAACAAATCCTCAGATATTATAACTCTTGCAAACGAAAGAAAATTGCTTTTTCTGTTGACGGTGCTGTTAAAAAAGTGTTTGCAATTAGTGATAAAGATCGGGATACGGTTGCTACCGAATTAGCCAATAGAGTTAAAGTCAATGGGAAGAAAGCAAGTACAGATGGACTTCACCTATCAATTTATGATTTTTACAGAAAAGAATTGGCAGAAGAAATGATTAAAAATGGCTTAAATCCTGCTGATTATGGGTATTAAAGATTTAGGTAAAAAGATGGGAGATGATAAAATGTCAGCTTTACTACAAATAAAGTTGGTAACAGTTTCAGATGTAGCATTGTTCAACGCAACTTGTAATTCTGTTAATTGCAAGACTATACTACGAAGTGACTGTTACGTTGTGGATGCTAAATCGCTTATGGGTATATTTAGTCTTGATTTAAGCAAGCCTGTAACACTTGAAATATCAGACGATAAGTTTACAAGCGAATTTAGCGAATGGACAGTATGAGGTGAAAACAGTTGATTAAAAAGAATTATTCCACTGAAACAAGGGTTAATTGGATTTCAAATAGTTGGACAAGGGTAAAAAACCATTGCAGAACAACTGTAAATAAAGAGTTTACGGAAAATAAGCCAAGCACAGAATTTAAAAAGAAACTTTTAATTTCAGAACATAGCCCAATTAGACTATTAGAAGTAGACTGGACATGGAAAAACATAAAATATTGGACTTCTGGGGAGTGGGCAAGGCATAAATTTGAAAAGTTTATCACATCACAAAGAGATGACCGCATGAAAGATACTATTTCACGAGATGATAAGCCACAATCAGCCCCTGTTACTTATGATGGGTTTGCAAATGCTCAGAATACCATTGATTCTTGGAGAAAAAGATTGTGTTATCAAGCAACTCCAGAAGCAAGGCTTTTAGCAGAGAGTTTTAAAGAATCTTTAACGGTAATAGAACCTGAATGGGGAAATGTTCTTGTTCCAAATTGTATTTATCGCTGTGGATGTCCTGAATTTGATATGTGTGAACAGAAATTTTTTGCTCACTTTATATCAAGATGCAAAGAACACAATGTTAATATTTATAGTATTCAAGCAAGATATAATGAGTACAATGAGATGTTTTATGAAAAGAAATTGAAAGAAAGTTTGGAGGAAATGCAAGGGAAAGTTGAAAAGAGTAATAATAACTAACGGCTATGCCCGTTCCGGTAAAGATGAGTTTGCAAAAATTCTTAATGACTACATAGGGGTTTCAAAATATTCGTCTATAGATTGTGTGCGAAACGGTGCAAGCGAAGCAGGATGGTATAGTGGTGGTAAAAAAGATAAGGATCGCAAATTCTTATCTGATTTAAAAAAAATGTTGACAGATTATAATGACATTCCTTTCAGAGATTTAAAGTGTATTTATGATGATTTTATGAATGAACTTTATTGTCCTGAAAATGAAATTCTTATATTTGATATAAGAGAACCTGACGAAATTGAACGGGCTGTTAAAGAGTTCAATGCTATAACGGTATTTATCAAGAACGACAACATTACACCTATAACGAGTAATTCTTCAGATGCGAATGTTGAAAATTACAATTATGACTATTATGTTGAGAATAATGGTACGTTAGATGATTTTAGAGATAGTGTAAGGACATTTTATCTGTCACTAATAGAAAAGTAAAGGAGTGATGATTTGAAAGTAATTAAAAGAGATTGTACCGAAGTTGAATTTGATAAGTCAAAAATTTATAATGCTATTCTAAAAGCTATGAAAAATGGTTCAGGCATTATCAAAGAAAATATAGCAAGAGATATTGCCGATGAGATATATAATGACTTTATAGACAGAACTGAGGTCAGCATTTCAGATATAGAAAATAAAGTATATGATAAACTGATAAGCAAAAGGCAGAAACTTACAGCAAAAGCATACGAAGGGTATAGAAGTATTAGAGAGTTTCAAAGAGAAAATGAGAACACAACAGATACAGAAATTGAGGAGTTGCTGACTGGTACAAGCGATTATTGGAGTACAGAAAACTCTAATAAGGATGAAAAATTAGTAACAACTCAGAGAGATTATATGGCAGGAATCGTTAGCAAAGATATAACAAGAAGATATTTACTTCCTCCTGAAATAGTCCAAGCAAATGATGATGGAATCATTCATTTCCACGATATAGATTATTTTGGGCAGAACGCCTTACACAATTGCGACTTAATCAATCTTGAAGATATGCTCCAGAACGGAACTGTCATCAGCGGAACACTTATTGAGAAGCCTCATTCATTTTCCACAGCGTGTAATATTGCAACGCAAATAATCGCACAGGTTGCTTCTTCTCAATACGGTGGGCAAACAATTACACTTTCTCACTTAGCACCGTTTGTCAACATCAGCAGAGAAAAAATACGGAAAGAAATAACCAGTGAGTTACTCAATTCGGATTTAAAGGAATTACCCAAAGAGACTCTTGAAGAATACATATCTGAAACAACAAATAAAAGACTTGCGAAAGAAATTGAAAAAGGCATTCAGACTATCCAGTATCAAGTAATAACACTTATGACAACAAACGGGCAAGCACCTTTTCTCTCAGTATGTATGTATCTCGATGAAGTACCAGAAGGACAAACAAGGGACGACCTTGCTTTACTTATAGAGGAAATGTTAAAGCAGAGAATAATAGGAGTTAAAAATGAACAAGGGGTTTGGATCACTCCTGCATTTCCTAAGTTGCTTTATGTTCTCGATGAAGATAATGTATACGAAAACAGTAAGTATTATTATTTGACGGAACTTGCTGCAAAGTGTACCGCAAAAAGAATGGTGCCAGACTATATATCCGCTAAAAAAATGAGAGAATACAAGAACGGAGATGTTTATCCTTGCATGGGATGCGTTGATGGTAAAGAGGTTGTCGCTTATAAATATAACAACAATGTGTATGTTGAATCATTTGAAAGAATGTGGGATAGGCTGTCTAAATATTTTGAAGTTGACAAACAGTTAAATCAAATCGATTATTTTATGAAAACACCGGGAGTCAAGATTTACGATCAAAAGAATGGTTTCGTTGACAATTATGGGGTTATTAAAAATTGCAATTCAGAGTGGTTGAGAATTACATTTTCAAACGGACGCACAATTATGTGTACCCCAGACCACCCGTTTGAAACAATTGATGGGCGTGTGGTATATGCAAACGATTTGACAGAAAGTGATTCAATCGAAATTGACAAAACAAGTTCATTTGAAAATTCAGATGTATATGCAATGAAAGAAAACAGAGCGTGGTTATACGGGTTTGCGTTGTGTGATTCTACATATTATGACGGATTTACAGCATCTATTGCAGCAAGTGGAGAAGATGAAATTGAAACCAATTTCTCAAACATTATTAACGATGAATACGGATTATCTGTAAAAACAATTTGCAGAGATCGTGAAAAAAAAGGTGTTTACAAAGATCTCAGAGTTATCTCAAACTGCGATGACGAATATATAAAACTTTGCATAGAATTTATCAAAGCGTTTGATGGAAAAGCAAAAATAAATCGACATATTCCCAATGAAGTATTCTCGTGGAGTAAAAATGCAAGATTGGCTTTTATTGCTGGTATGATTGATGCAGATGGATGTTTAAATACTTCTTCAAAAAAAGCTACTATACAAATTGGCTCTATCAATAAAGAATTAGCTATTCAGCAGGCTTTATTGGCTCAAACGTGCGGTATGTTTGCAAAAATTTATCACAATCACTATAGATCAGACTGCAAAGATAAAATAAGGTATCGTGTTGAATTTACTCCAACCGAAGAACTCCTCAAATTTATCAAATGCGAGAAAAAAACAAATCTTTCTAATTCAATTTTGTGCAACACCAATTACAGTATTTCTTTCAACAATACTTGTTCTGTTAAAACCGTTGAGCGTATTAAAAAAGATGGTTTTAGTTATGATGTAACAACAGCAAGTGAACATTTTACCGTATCTGGTATCTACAGCCACAATTGTCGTTCTTTCCTTACTACAGATCGTTTTACCGATACTGTTGGGAATATTTCAAATGCGAAGAATTTTGATAAGAATAAGAAAAAATATTACGGAAGATTCAATCAAGGGGTTGTCACTATAAATCTTGTAGATGTAGCCTTGTCTTCAAATAAAAATATGACAGATTTTTGGAGAATATTTGATGAAAGACTTGAACTTTGTCATAAGGCATTGAGAATTAGGCACGAAAGGCTTAAGGGGACTTCCTCTAATGTGGCTCCTATATTGTGGAGATATGGAGCAATAGCAAGACTTGATAAAGGTGAAACAATAGACAAACTCCTCTATGACGGCTACTCAACCATTTCATTAGGCTATGCAGGGCTTTATGAATGTGTTAAGTATATGACTGGTTGTTCTAATAGCGATGGGGAAGGTAAGAAACTTGGCTTAGAAGTAATGCAATATATCAATGATAAATGCAATGAGTGGAAAACGGCAGAAAATATTGATTACAGCCCCTATGGCAGTCCGATTGAGTCTACTACCTATAAGTTTGCAAAATGCCTTAAGAAAAGATTCGGAGTAATTGAAGGAATAACGGATAGAAATTATATCACAAACTCATACCATATTCCTGTGTTTGAAAAAATTAATCCGTTTGACAAATTAGCCATTGAAAGCGAATTTCAGTCTCTAAGCCCCGGTGGTGCGATTTCATATATTGAAACTTCTGATATGGGCAAGAACATTCCTGCCGTGCTTGAAGTAATTAAATACATTTATGACAACATTATGTATGCGGAATTAAACACCAAAAGCGATTATTGTCAAGTATGTGGGTATGACGGGGAAATTAAAATTATTGATGAGAATAACGAACTTACATGGGAATGCCCAAATTGCCACAATAGAGATAAAACAAAGATGAATGTTGCACGCCGGACTTGTGGGTATATTGGTGTGAATTTTTGGAATCAAGGAAGAACACAAGAAATCAACGAAAGATTTGTACATCTTTCAGACATTGAAGAGGATTTGCTTAGATGAGATATGCACAGATTAGAAATATAGACATATCCAATGGTGAAAATGTTGGAGTAGCCCTGTTTGTTCAGGGCTGCCCATTTCACTGCAAAAACTGTTTCAACCCTAACACTTGGGATTTTAATAGTGGAGAACCATGGACAAATGAAACCGAAGAATCATTTATAAAGTTGATAGAAAGACCTTATATTAAGAGAGTTTCAATTTTAGGGGGAGAACCACTTGCAGAAAATACCGTGACTTCACTATGTGATTTTCTAAATAAAATCACTGTTTTATTTCCACAAAAAACAGTATGGATATACACAGGCTACACTTGGGAAGAAATAATTAATCCAACGATTGAGGACGATGCAAGTGTTGCCCGTAAAGAAATCCTCAAATATTGTGATGTTCTTGTAGATGGTAGATATATAGACGAACAGAGAGACATCACATTAAAATGGAGAGGTAGCAAAAATCAAAGAGTAATTGATGTTCAGAAGTCATTACAAACAAATTCAGTGGTATTACACTGCGACTAAGGAGTGATTAAAGCAAAATGTACAATATATTAGGTAAGCGGAACAAAGAATCAGATGAAGAATTTATCACATCTAAAAGAGATTTCAATAAAGCTATTTCAAAAGCAGAGAAGTTAAAATCAAGAGGTTGGCGAGAAGTTACGATTATCAATTCCGAAACTATGGATATTGAATACGAATTATATTAAGGAGGAAGAGGAATATGAAACACTTAAATGTTGGTATAGATATTGATAATGTTATTAACAATCTTGCCGAAATGTTGCTTAAGGTTTTTAACGAAGATACCGGGCAGAACGTAAAACTGTCTGATATAAAATCGTATTACATAGAGCGTTGGGTTGATAGTAAATATTCTGATAAAATAACCGCTTTATTTGCTGATAAGAGAGTCTGGAAACAGATTTCTCTTATCGACAATTGCAGAAATTTCATTCAGAAACTTATTGAAGATGGGCATAGAATAATATTCGTTACAGCTACAGACCCTTCAAATATTGCAAAGAAGTTTAGTTGGCTATCAAGAAATTTCCCGTTTATAGACATTAAAAGAAATTTAGTAATGATACACACGAAACAACTTTTAAGTGAATTAGATGTTCTTGTAGACGATTATGAGAATAACTTGATTGACGGTAACTATTCTAAAATTTTGTTGAACTATCCTTGGAATAATGGAATAAACGATGAGAGATACGGAATAATACGTTGCAACGATTGGCGAGAAATTTACAACGAAATATGCAAGATGGCAGAAACGGAGACAAATGAAGATAATAAAATTTGATACACCTATAATTAAATCATACTCTGAAATGGAGTATGGGGATATTTTTCTAACTGAATTTGGAGATTTTGATAATTGGGTTGAGATTGTGTTTGAAAATTGCACAAGTGATAATTTACCCGACTGGACAAAAATCAAATATCACATTCCCAATGGCACATTAGGCGCTTATTGTTACGAAAATCATCCTATAAACAAAGTTAAATTCAAAGTAATAGGCAAGGAAGAAAGTGAGGATAACAACAATGAATAAATTTGAAAAAGTAAGTTATATAGAATATGTAAAGGCAATTGGTGGCGATATTGATTTGTTTGATGAGTATAATGACATCAAAATTCCTAAAAGAGCCACAATAGGATCAGCAGGGTATGATTTTTTCGCACCTTTTACGTTTACGCTTGAACCGGGAGAAACCATTAAGTTCCCCACTGGTATTAGAGTGTTACTCGACAAAGATAAGTTTTTAGCTATATACCCACGTTCAGGACTTGGTTTCAAGTACAGGGTTCAGCTTGACAATACTGTGGGAATTATAGACAGCGACTATAGCAATTCAGACAATGAAGGGCATATATTCATCAAGATTACAAATGATACAAGAGACAATAAAACTGTCACAATCAATAAAGGTGACGGTATTGCACAGGGTATTATAACTCAGTTTTTTATTACCGATGATGATAGGGCAGACGGTATAAGAAATGGCGGTTTTGGAAGTACAACAAAGGGTTAAAAATGAATAAATTACATAATATAGCCAACAATTACTACAAGAGCATTGTAGCTTCTTTGCTAATTACTATTGTTGCTTATTGCAATTTACTTTGTGAAAATCGTTATATAGGGGCTTTTATGTTCTCTTTTGGGTTAATAGTAATATGCAAATACAATTTAAATCTGTTCACAGGACAAGCCGGATATATAACTATAAAGCAAATTCCTAATTACTTGATTACGATAATCACGAATTTGTTTTATTCAATGTTTTTCTCAGTTTTGCTGTCTTTCGATGAAAACGCTTGCTTAAAAGCAAAAGAAATATGGGCTATAAAAAGCAGTTTAGATGTAGACTCTTTAATATTTTCATCTTTTTTCTGTGGTGTGTTAATCTACATAGGAGTTGACTATTATAAAAAACATTCAAGTATAATTGGGTTGCTTTTTGCAATTCCCATATTTGTGCTATGTGGTTTCGATCACACAGTAGCAGATACGGTATATTTCACATTGGCTTTTAGCAAGTATTATGTAGCCGATTTGTCCCCTACTGACTTAATAAGATTTTTGATTATAATTATATTTAACATAGCTGGCAGCAAAGTGACAAAAATACTAATGGAGAACAACCAAAAACAGTTTACATAGCAAGAAAACAAAAGAGAGGTATTAGAATGTATATTAATCAATGCTACAAAAAAGACGGTGAAGAAATTCCTATAAAACAAAATTTTAAAAAAACTGATTTCCCAAAACTTAAAGAGCTTCTAAAAAAGAATAAAACAGAAATTGACTATAAAAAATCTGAAATTCTTGCTTGATTAACTCTTTTCGACCAAAATTCACAAATGTTTTTTGGTTGAAAAATAAATTTGAAATATGGTATAATGTAGTAAAGTTTCTTTGCTACATTTTCTTTTTTTAAAGAGAAGGAGACAACAATGACAAAAGATAATAGGAAAACAGCTTTATATATTCGTGTTTCTACAGATTTTCAAGCCGAGGAAGGATATTCAATAGATGCCCAAAAAGAAAAATTAGAACAATTCTGCAAACTAAAAGATATAAAAAATTATGAATTTTATATTGATGGTGGTTGGAGTGGTAGTAATATAGACAGACCGCAAATGAAACAAATGATGTCTGATATAAAAGAAGGAATGATAGATTCTGTTATTGTGTACAAGTTAGATCGTCTATCTCGATCTCAAAAAGATACAGTTTTTCTTTTAGAGGATATATTTATACCCAATAACTGTAACTTTATTTCTCTAAACGAAAATTTTGATACAACAACTCCATACGGCAAAGCTATGATAGGCATCCTTTCTGTATTTGCCCAACTTGAAAGAGAAAATATCAGAGAACGTACTCGCATGGGTATGTATGAGAGAGTCAAAGCGGGACTGTGGATGGGAGGTGGAAAAGTACCATATGGGTATAATTATGATGCTAATAAGAATATACTTGTCACAAACGCAGATGCAGATAATGTCCGTAAGATATTTGATTTGTATATACAAGGCTATTCAGCTTGCTATATAGCAAAACTTTTTAATCTTTGTAATGATTCACAGGTTAGGAATATATTAAAGAGAAAAACTTATCTTGGCAAGATTGAGTATAATGGTGAAGTTTTTGATGGTAAGCATACTCCTCTTATTTCTCAGGAAATTTACGATAAAGCACAAGAAGAACTTTCAAAAAGAACATCTAAAGACCAACAAAAAGACGTTTATTTACTCACTGGACTTATAAAGTGTGGTGTATGCGGAGCATCAATGAGGTATCAAAAATGGGGGAAACACGTTAAAATTTATTGCTATTCCCAACAAAGCAGTAAACCAAAACTGATTCGTGATCCGAATTGCGATAATTATAAAAATGACAGCGATGAAATTGAAAAAGCAGTAATTGATGATTTGCTTCGTAGGACAGAGAATATCGTGGGGGTAAAAGATGTAAAAAACACGTCAATATCAGCTATAAGCATATTAAATAACAAAAAGAAAACAATCGAAGAAAAAATAAAAAAATTATATAATCTTTGTTTAACTATGGATGATGACCTGCTTAAAGAAACTATTTCAGAATGCAAAACAGAATTAGACGAAATAAACAAACAGATTGAACGAGAAAAAGTGATTGGAGATACCATCAATAAAATTAACGAAAAACATAATACTATTAACAATCTAAAAAGTAATTGGGATAATATGACTTATATGGAAAGAAGAATGGCTATTAAGATTTGCATAAAAGAGATTATTATCAACAAAGATGCGATTGATATAGTTTACAATTTTTAGAAAGGAGACTTTTTTCACCCTCCATATGTCATTCCTATGATAATGGGCGAATTGCGGCGCTACCTGAGGGACTCAGGCTCGATCCGTGTCAGCCGTTCAATGCGTGATCTGGCTTACAAAGCTATGCAGGCAAGAGAAAAACTTACCAATGACAATTCTAAAGAGCCTACGATTGAGCAGATAGCCAAAGAAATAGACGCAAAACGTGAGGATGTGGTAATAGCACTTGAGGCTGTCAGCGACCCTATTTCGCTGTACGAACCGGTATTTTCGGAGTCGGGTGATACCATATATATGATGGATCAGATAGGCGATAATAACGATGACAGAAACTGGCTCGATGAAATAGCATTGAAAGAGGCGATAATCGGGCTTGACGACAGAGAGAAGAATATTCTCAAGCTGCGTTTTTTCAGAGGCAAAACTCAGGTGGAAGTCGCACAGGAAATAGGGATTAGTCAGGCACAGGTGTCACGGCTTGAAAAAGGCGCTCTCGGTAAGATAAAAAAGGCATTATAACTTAGCAATCACATATTTCTGCTTGACTTATACAGTATATTGTGGTATGCTTACTAGTAATATTAAATTAAGGATAATAACAGAAATATGAAACGCTTTCTTTTACTCATTCCGGTGATGATTCAGCCATACATTTTACTGCTTGCTCTCTACTCCATATTTATAAATCAATATATTGTAGAGCACTTTTTCGGCGGTAATGGGCTTTGGCTGTTATTTGTGATATTTGTGACAATTGTCATTTCATTTATATGCACGCTTGTATATATGCCGTTTTGCCTTGCAAAGGGGTGGGGAGCAAGACAGACAGCCTTTTTCAATATGCTTATAAAGCTTGTTCAGATACCGGCATATCTTGCTATATTTGTGCTTGGTGTATTATTTTTCCTTACAATTTTCACTTACGCTTTTTCTGTTTTTTTCGTGCTGTTCGATTGTATAACGATATTCCTTACAGGATTTGTCGGATTAACGGCAAATCTCAGGGCTTATAAGGAACGTAAATGTTCGGGAAGCTTTGCGGCTTTGAATTCTGTATGTCAGTTTGTTTTTTGTATAGATGTTATAAGCGCTGTTGTTGTTTATATATGTTCAAGAAAAGAGCCTGTGCAGTTAAGTTATATTGAATAAAATGCTATAATTCAGTGTGTTGACTTGTTGTGGTTGGCACACTTTTTTATGCTGCCAAAAATGCTGATTATAACTATTGAAATTCGCAGAATAAAGCGATATAGGCATACAGCAAATGAGTTTTATATAAAGAAGGTTATTTCCAGGCAACAAAAGCGCACTTTTAAAAAACATACTTTTTCTATAAACTGAAGATGGATCGGATAGGCAACAACGATGACAGAAACTGGCTCGATGAAATAGCATTGAAAGAGGCGATAATCGGGCTTGACGACAGAGAGAAGAATATTCTCAAGCTGCGTTTTTTCAGAGGCAAAACTCAGGTGGAAGTCGCACAGGAAATAGGGATAAGTCAGGCACAGGTATCACGGCTTGAAAAAGGCGCTCTCGGAAAAATTAAAAAAGCATTATGATAAAGCGGTGTCAATCTCTGTGGGTTGACACCGCTGTTATGCTTGTATGACAATTATGGAAAAAATCTGCAAATTATGCCATTTTTGTTGACAAAAAAACTCTTGTGTACTATAATTATATATTAGTGTAAACTGATAAGAATAAATCGTATTAAGGCAGTGGAAAGATGAGTAATATCCGTATTTTTGTATCGCACAGGATAGATATTGACAGTGAAACAGTAGACACTCCCGTTTATTTTCCGGTCAGATGCGGTGCGGTCTATGATGAAAGTAACAGTGAGATTCAGGGCGATGACACGGGCGACAATATTTCAAAGCTCCGTATGTCGTTTTGTGAGTTTACCGTTCAGTATTGGGCGTGGAAGAATGTTGATGCCGATTATTACGGACTCTGCCATTACCGTCGTTATCTTTCCTTTTCCGATAAGCACTATAAAAATACAGTCTTCAATATGGTGCGTGAGCTGAGGCTTACAGCACATGAAAAAAAGAAATATCATCTTGATGATACCAAAAAAATCAACAGCGTTGTTCAAAAATACGATATGATAATTCCCGTGGTTGCAAAAGCGTCCGAGATGAGTTATAACAGGGCAGAAGTCAAAACGCTTCGGGAAATGTGGGAAAGCTATAACGGAGTTTATTTTGAGCAGGGAATAATAGATAAGATGTTCTCCCTTATCAAAGAGCTTTCGCCCGAATATTATAATTCCGCCTGCGAATATTTTTCCGGTGAATATCACAGAGCATTCAATTGCTACATAATGAAAAAAGAACTATTTGTCCGTATGTGCGAGTTCCAGTTTCCTATAATGAACAGGATAATGGAAATAACCGATTGCAAAACTTATGAACGTGCTCCCGGATACATCGGGGAAATGCTTAACGGAATTTTTATACATTATATGCTGACGGTTGAAAACAGGTCGGCTAAGGAAACCCAGCTTGTGTTTTTTGTAAATACGGAAAAGATAAATTCCGCAAAAGAGTATTATAAGTACAGGATTCATACCGTTGCCGATAAAGCAGTACGGAGCGTTGCCGACAAGATATTCCCGATGTACTCGCCCCGACGTGAAAAGGTTAAAAAGCTGTTAAGACTAAAGTAGCGCTTTAACAATTTAGCTAATGATTTAGTTAAAGAGGTGCGTGTTTTTAGCCGGTTTTTTGTAAAAAATTAACCAACTGAATCTGTTTGCATTGACAAAAATGCTTTTTGTGTTATAATTATTTTGATATTAGTATGAAAAATGCCTGAGTTTTGACATTTTTCAACATCATCAAGAAATGAAAGGATAAATAGCAATGAAAGTATTAGGAATAATTCCCGCAAGATATAAGTCGAGCCGTTTCCCCGGCAAGCCCCTTGCGGATATATGCGGAAAGCCGATGATATGGTGGGTATACAACAGAGCCATAAAAGCCGAAACTCTGACAGAGGTGTATGTTGCCACCGATGATGAACGTATTTACAATGCCTGCAAGGAAAACGACATTAATGTAATAATGACCTCCGATACTCACAAGACAGGAACAGACCGAATAGGTGAGGTCGCAAGGAAAATTCCTGCGGATTTATATGTCAATATACAGGGCGATGAGCCTATGATCGAGCCGGAAACAATAAACAAGGCAGTATATCCTTTCTTCGAAAATCCCGATCTGCAGATCACGAATCTTATGACTAAGATAAAGGATCCTGTTGATGTCGTAAACTTCACAGTACCCAAGGTTATAACGAATGCCGACAATATAGGCGTATATCTTACCAGAAGCACCGCTCCTTATCCCAAGGGAAGCATAGACTACAGCTATTACAAGCAGGTGTGCGTATACGGCTTCAAGCCTGAGGCACTTCAGTTCTATTGCTCTTCTCCCAGAGGAAAAATAGAATCCATAGAGGATATCGAGATTCTCAGATTTATAGAAGCAGGCTACAGAGTTCAGTACATAGAGGTTGATTCCGAAACCGTAGCCGTTGATACGCAGAACGATCTTGAAAAGGTCAACAGACTGATAGCGGCAAAGCTCGAACAGGAAAAGAATTAACGATTATAGGTGGGTATGAAAAGAATACGGATACTTGATTGTACTCTGCGTGACGGCGGATACATAAATAACTGGAAGTTCGGTTATGAAAACATAAAAGACACAGTACAGCGTCTTATACAGGCCGGTATTGATATAATAGAGGCGGGTTATTTATCGTCAAAGGGAGATTTTTCTGCGGATGAGTCGCAGTATTCCTCAGTTGATGCTATAAAGAGGATTATTCCTGCCGACAGAAAAAATACTCTGATCGCCGTAATGATAAACTGTGGCGATTATGATGCGGAGCTGTTGCCGCAGTATGACGGTACAGGACCCGATTGCATAAGGGTTTGCTTCCATAAGGCGCAGGCATTGCAGGCGGTTGAGCTTTGCAGAAAAATCAAGGAAAAGGGCTATAAGGTATATTTTCAGCCTATGGTAGCTCTCAGCTATTCCGATGCCGAGTACCTCGGACTTATAGGTATGGCGAACAAATTCCGTCCCGACGGTTTTTATATCGTAGATTCTCACGGCTCTATGAAACAGAAGGATGTTGCACGTTTCTTTTACCTTATAGAGAACAATCTCGATAAGGAGATAGCTGTCGGATTCCATTCCCATAACAACCTTCAGCTTTCATACTCAAACGCTCAGTATCTGGCCGCTTTGCATACCGAGCATAATCTGATAATAGACAGCAGTATTATGGGTATGGGCAGAGGTGCCGGAAACCTCAATACCGAGCTTTTTGTGGAATATCTGAACGAAACCGCAGGCGCCGATTACAGCACAGAGCCTATTCTCTGTTCTATCGACAACACCATAGCTCCTATTTATATGACTACGGCGTGGGGTTATTCCTTATCGGGCTATTTGTCCGCAAAATACAGATGCCACCAGAATTATGCCAGATTCCTGAATAATAAAAACACGCTGACTTTTGAAGGTATGAACGCTATTTTCTCAAAAATAGAGCCTGAAAAGCGTGACAATTATGACCGTGAATATATAGATAAGCTGTATACTGCTTATATGTCGTTAAACAGTGAAAAAACACCTGAAATAAATCTCGGCAGACTTTTCGAAGGACGTAATGTTGTTATTATCGCACCGGGCAGGACAACATCGGTAGAATCCGAAAGACAGAAGGTCTTTGATAAGGTCAAAGCCACCGATGCGATAGTGATTTCCGTAAACCACTGCCCCGAATGGATCAAATGCGATTATGTGTTTGTAAGCAATATAAGACGTTACGAAAAGCTAAGCGGAGTAGAAACCGACAAGCTGATAATCACATCTAATATAAACGCACAAGCAGGATACACGGTAGGATACGAGCCTTTGCTGTGTTCTATAGAAGCTGTCCGTGACAACGTTACACTTATGCTTATAGCACTGCTTATAAGATCCGGAGCAAGCTCCGTTTATCTTGCCGGAGTTGACGGATATTCATTCAAGGAACGCAACTTTGCGTACAGAGATATGGAAACGTATGAAGACGAGCAGGTAGCCAAAGAGCAGAACAGCGGCATATCAGCCGCAATTGCTCAGCTTTCACAGCGGATACCCGTTTCATTTATAACAAAATCACTTCTTGAAAGAGAGGAAAACCGTTCATAATGAAGGTAGTTTCTTTTGGAGAAATAATGCTCAGACTATCGCCCGACGGATATTACAAATTGTTTCAGAAGCCGGAGCTTAATACATCGTTTTGCGGTGCTGAAGCTAATGTAGCCGTTGCCCTCAGTAATTTCGGAGATGAGGCTGAATTCGTGACCGCACTTCCCGATAATGATATAGGCAGGGCGGCTTGCAGAGAGCTTATGAGATACGGCGTTAAGACGGATAATATAGTTTATACGGGCGACAGGCTCGGAATATTCTTTGCCGAGAAAGGCGCAAGCCAGCGTCCCTCAAAGGTGATATACGACAGAAAGAACAGTGCGATAGCGTCGGTTGACCCTTCGTCGTTTGATTGGGAAAAGATATTTGACGGTGCGGATTGGTTTCATATTACGGGAATCACTCCGGCACTTTCCGACAGCCTTGCAAAAATTTCTGTCGATGCCGTAAAAGCCGCCAAAAAAGCGGGTCTTACCGTAAGCTGCGATATAAACTACAGAAGCAAGCTGTGGAGCGCTCAAAAGGCACGTCCCGTAATGACCGAAATAATGAAGTACGTTGATGTCTGCATAGGAAATGAAGAGGACGCTGAGATAGTGTTCGGAATAAAAGCAGGCGCTACGGATGTCACAAAGGGACAGCTTGATACAGACGGCTATAAAAAGAGCCTTCAGACCGTTGCGGAAACATTCGGCTGTAAAATAGTTGCATACTCACAGAGAAAGAGTTATTCCGCAAGTGATAACGGCTGGTCGGGAATCATTTATGATGACGAAAAAAAGCAGGTTTATACATCTGCACAATATGATATAAGAATTACAGACAGAATAGGCGGCGGCGATGCATTTGCGTCGGGGCTTATTTATGCTCTGCACAACAATATATCGCCGGCGAACGCTATTGAAACAGCTGCTGCGGCAGGCTGTCTTGATCAGACGCTTGAAGGCGATTTCTGTCTGTTCGGAATTAATGATGTAATTGATCTTGCCGGTGGAAATTCGTCGGGAAGAGTAAAGAGATAAAAAGAAAGGAATTTTATTATCAATGAACAGCGGTGAAAACAACAGCAAAAAAATCGCAATTTTCGTTTCACACAGAATCGACCTCAAAAGTATGGTTGTCGACAATCCTTTATATGTACCCGTAAGATGCGGTGCAGCACTCGACGAGAATGATAAAGGCAACGCAATAATGGGCGACAACACAGGCGATAACATATCCGAGAAAAGAATTTCTTTTTGCGAATACACAGTACAGTACTGGGCGTGGAAAAATTATGATGCGGATTATTACGGACTTTGTCACTACAGAAGGTATCTTTCGTTTATGGATTCCTTTATGCCGGGCAATGACTACGATGTACGAATGGAAAACAATCTTTCGGTACGCACCGCAGAGTTATATCAGCTTTTCAATAAGTCAAAGATGGAGAAGGAGATCTCATCCTATGACGTTATTGTCGGCAAGGCTTTCGATACGACAAAAATCACCAGAGTACGTCCCAGAAACAGTGTAAAGGAGTTATGGTACGCATCAAGAAATCTTGTTGATCCTATAGCTATTGACACGCTGATAAAGATAATAGAAGACAGGCACCCCGAGCTTGTTGAATCTATGAATGAGTATTTTGCCTCAAAGTATTACAGAGGCTATAACTGCTTTGTAATGTCAAAGAAGATATTCAACGAATACAACAAGGTGCTTTTTGACATACTCTTTGAGTTTGATAAACAGTTTGACACCACCGGCTATGAGGGTAACAAGCTCAGAGCCACAGGCTATATGGGCGAGATCGTTTACGGCGTTTATATGTGGTATCTTCAGCATCACACCGACTGCAAGTTCCTTGAGCGTCAGATTGTATACTTCAAGAATACCGAAGCAGATCCCGATGCAAATACCCTTGCACAGCGTACTCTGTCATACAAGAAACCCAACGATGACATCAAGATTTTCGTTTCGCACAGAATGGATCTTGACAGCGCCGTGATAGGTAACCGTATATTCGAAAACTATAAGTGTAATGCAGGCTCGGCGAGATGCTTCCTTAAGATGAACGGCGATGACACCGGCGACAATATCTCCGATCTTGCAAAGTATTTCTCGGAGCTGAGTGTTCAGTATTGGGCGTGGAAGAATGCCGATGTAAATTACTACGGCCTTTGCCACTACAGACGTTATCTTTCATTCAGCAATAAGAAGTTTGACCAATGCTCAAGAGGCTACATAATCGAGAATATGCTCAATGACGAGAGCATAGAGAAGTACGGCCTTAAAGACTATGACGGTATGGCAAAGCAGATAAAGAAATACGATCTTATCACAGGCGGAAGCATGAATGTTGATGAGATGGATTTCCTTTTTGGCGGAAAACGTGCACATTGCATCAAGGATATATTCATGATCCAGGAGCATTTATTCGATAAAAGCGCACCTGAGCTTACACTTAAGCTGGTTGATGAGCTTTACCCCGAATATTCTAAGGCTGCCGAGGAATATATGGCTTCAAAGAAGTACTATGCGTACAACTGCTTTGTAATGTCAAAAGAGCTGTTCAACCGCTTCTGTACATTTGAATTCGGCGTACTGTTCGAATTCATGAAAAGATTTGATTTGTCAAAATATCAGGGTACCAAAATGAGAACGCCCGGCTATATGTCTGAGGTTCTTTACGGTATCTTCATATACTGGGTATTAAAGCAGAGAAAGTACAAGGTAAAGGAAAATCAGCTTGTATTCTTCAGAGAAACCAATGCCGCAAAGTGCAAGGTTACACCTGCAAAAACAGCGGCTACTCCCAAAAAGCCCAAAAAAGACGAAAGCGTTTTAAAGAAGATAATGAGAAACACCTTCCCTGCATATCGTGTTGCTTTACGAAACGAGGAAAGACTCGGCGCACTGGTTGCTTCTGTTAACGATCTTCAGAAAAAGTCTACAGAACACAGCGTGCTGCTTGCGAGAACCGTAAAGGTTTGTCAGAGCACTGCTCCCAAGAGCGTACAGGCAGCGGCCGCTAAGCCTCCTATCATCGCTACCAGTCTTCGCAAGGATATATGGGATGCAAAAACACTCACCTCAAATATCAATCTCAATATTGCCTGCCTTGCAAATGAGATACACGAAACTCATAAGAAGTCATTCGGTGAGTTCAGAAATATCAATACCGGCAGAGATGTTGTTGTAATGGCATCAGGACCTTCAATGAAATACTACAAGCCCATTCCCGGTGCAGTACATATAGGTATGAACGCTTCATTCTTAAATCCCGATGTTGATATTGATTACTATTTTACCACCGATTACGAAAGCCGTGCTCCGTGGTTTGAAAAGCTGAAGGAATACGATTTTGTCAAGTTCTTCGGTCAGTATTCTACCGGTGAATACAGAGATAAATTCCAGGTATCCGAGAAGATCATCAGAGAGAATAATGGCAGAAGATTCTTCCAGGCGGCTCCCAGCGAGGATATACATATTAATATAGAATTTTATCCCCTTATGGCATTCTATTCAATTGCGTTCCAGGCCATCCACTTTGCACTCTTTACCAATGCGAAAAGAATTTATCTCGTTGGCTGCGACTGCACTAATGCAGGATATTTTGACGGCAGCAAGCAGAGATTGTCCGATCTTGTAGCAAAGACAAGTGTTCCACACTGGTTAGACGGCTACCAGAAGGTCAAGGCTTTTGTTGAACGCTTCTATCCGGATACAGAGATTATATCCGTTAATCCTATGGGTCTCAGAGGACTTTATTCAGATGTTTATACGGATGACTTCATAGCAGATCATCCCGAAATAGATAGCAGTAAAGTAACACGTCTTAACAGCACACAGGAGGAAAAATGAAAGTTGTAATACTTGCCGGAGGTTTCGGCACCAGAATCAGCGAAGAAAGCCAGTTCAAACCAAAGCCCATGGTCGAGCTTGGCGGTATGCCTATAATATGGCACATAATGAAGCTCTATTCAGCTTACGGTTTCAATGAATTCGTTATATGTGCAGGTTACAAACAGCACGTTATAAAGGAGTATTTTGCAGACTACTTCCTGCATACATCCGATATCACATTTGATTTTACAAGCGGTAAAAACGAGATGACCGTTCACCGCAACAACTCAGAACGCTGGAAGGTGACCGTTGTGGACACAGGCCTTAACACAATGACCGGCGGACGTGTAAAGCGTATAAAGGAGTATATCGGCAACGAGCCGTTTATGCTGACATACGGCGACGGCGTTTCCGATGTAAATATAGCCGAGCTTGTCGAGTTCCATAAAAAACACGGAAAGCTCGTAACAATGTCAGCTTATAATCCCGGTCAGAGATTCGGTGTGCTTGATATTGACGAAAACGGAAAAATAAACGAATTCCGTGAAAAGACATCCGGTGATGGCAACCTTATCAATATCGGTTTTATGGTATGCCAACCCGAATTCTTTGATTACATTGACGGCGACGAAACCGTTCTTGAAAAGAAGCCCCTTGAAACAGTAGCAAAGCTTGGAGAACTTATGGCATATAAGCATACAGGCTTCTGGCAGTGCATGGATACTGTAAGAGAAAAAGAACAACTTGAGAAAATGTGGAGCAGCAACAATGCTCCCTGGAAGATTTGGAAATAATGAGTAAATTATCCGATAAACTTGCGGGATTTTTCGGAAGATTATTTCCGATGTCACGCAACAAGACAATAAAGCTCAACAACGAGATAAGGCAGACAGAAAGCGAGCATTTTGCACAGCTTTGTGAAATGCTCGGTTTTCTTGAAAACAGCCTGAATACTTGCACGGATATATGCCGTGATAATGCGGAGCAGATAAAACTGTGCCGTCAATCGTTGCGTACATTGGAAGACAATCAGGTTAAATTCGGCGAGGACACTGCATTAAAACTCAAAGAAATTAAACTTGATATTGAAAATCTGAAAAAGCAAAATGAGCGTATCGGCGAAAAGCTGAGTAACGAAATATCGGAGAAATCTGCCGTAATATCCGGTGAACTTATCGACTGTATTTCACATCACACAGAGGAAATACTCGGTTGTATAACCGACAGCGACAAGCGTTCTTCCGATAGCGATAAGCACATTGTCGAACTTATTGAAAACGGCATATCGGAAAATAATAAGCACGCAGGAGAAATAAGATCACTCAACAACTCGCTTTCCGGTGATATTAAGTCACTTTCCGACAGCATTACCGCAGGCTTCGACAAGACCTCAAAGACGGGCGAGTATGCGTCTGCGCTTGACGGCTTATCGGCAGATAACGAAAGCATTTCGGCTGATATTAAGTCGCTTTCCGACAGCGTAACCGCAGGCTTTGACAAGACCTCAAAGACGGGCGAGTATGTGTCTGTGTTTGACAGCTTATCGGCAGATAACGAAAGCATTTCGGCTGATATTAAGTCACTTTCGGACAGCGTAACCGCAGGCTTCGACAAGACCTCAAAGACGGGTGAATATGCGGATACACTTAACGGCTTATCGGCAGATAACGAAAGCATTTCGGCTGATATTAAATCACTTTCCGACAGCGTTACCGCAGGCTTTGACAAGACCTCAAAGACGGGCGAATATGTGTCTGTGCTTGACGGCTTATCGGCAGATAACGAAAGCATTTCGGCTGATATTAAGTCGCTTTCCGACAGCGTAACCGCAGGCTTCGACAAGACCTCAAAGACAGGCGAATATGTGTCTGTGCTTGACGGTTTATCGGCAGATAATGAAAGCATTTCGGCTGATATTAAGTCGCTTTCCGACAGCGTAACTGCAGGCTTCGACAAGACTTCAAAGACGGGCGAATACGCACAGTCTTTGCTTGATGCAGAGAATACGGCAAATACGATCCGCCGTGAGATGAATCTGTTCAAAAGGCAGTCATATCTCAGAAAACTGTATTTTCATCCCGGTGAACGTGAAGCTCTGGCAAAATTGTTCAGTGACGCTATGAACAGAGAGGACAGCGCACAACGATTCAGCGCACTTATAAGCGGACTTGACAACGAGAGCAGAAACACCGTTTCCGATATAATTCATCGTATGGGAATGATAGCGGACGGCAACAAGTCCTTGCAGGATGTCTATACACAGCGTGAGCAGGAAGAATTTGTTCGTATGAATGATGAATTCAGTTCAAAGATAGTAAAGTTGAACGATAATCTTTATTATTACAACGGTTATTATCTCCCCGTTAACCAGTTTGACAGCAGCGTATTCTTCACAAGATACGGAATAGATAAGCTGACCACACTGGACAGTGTGAGAAATAAGCATATAATCGACGCAGGCGGATATGTCGGTGACACGGCGCTTCTGTTCTCGTCATATACAGATAAGAACATTCATGTATTTGAGGCCTCTCCCTCAAATATGGATATTATCCGTGAAACGATAAGGCTGAATCATCTTGACAATATAGTGCCTGTAAGCAAAGCACTGGGCGAGAAAAGCGGCACGGCAACATTCAGCCTGGGTGAGCGCAATTCCTGCAATTCCCTTGTTGAACGTCCCGGTTATAATTATCCGGATCATATCGAAGTTCCCGTTGTTACTCTTGATGATTATGTACGGGAAAACAATATCGAGGTCGGTCTTATAAAGGTGGACATTGAAGGAGGCGAGCAGCTGCTGCTCAGGGGCGCTGTCGAAACTATCCGCACACAGCACCCGATACTTCTTATCAGCATCTATCATTCGGCGAACGATTTCTTTGAAATCAAGCCTATGATAGAGAAAATGTGCGATAAATACACTTTCAGAATAGTTAAACCCGCTAATCCGGCTATTGCGCTTGAAACAATACTGTTAGCCGAGGTCAGAGATGAAAGCGGCGAAAATATTATTAATTCGTAAAGGAAAAATCAATATGGATATGTCATTTTACAAGGGTAAAACTGTACTGATAACAGGTCACACAGGCTTCAAGGGAAGCTGGATGTGCAAACTGCTTTCTATGGCAGGAGCAAAAGTTATCGGTTATTCCCTCACTCCCCCCACAACACCCTCTCTTTTTGAGCTTTCCGGAGTTGAGAAGGAAATAGTTTCGGTTATAGGCGATATAAGAGATCTTGCAAAGCTGAACGAAACAATGCAGAAGTATCGCCCCGAAATAGTAATTCACATGGCGGCACAGCCCATAGTAAGAGAAAGCTACGCAGAGCCTGTCTACACATACGAAACAAATGTTATGGGTACTGTAAATATATGCGAGGCTGTAAGGCTGTGCGACAGCGTAAAATCATTCGTAAACGTAACCACCGATAAGGTTTACAAGAACAACGAATGGGAGTGGGGATACCGTGAAAATGACGCACTTGACGGCTATGATCCTTATTCCAACTCAAAAAGCTGCTCGGAGCTTGTAACAAGCTCTTATATAAAGTCGTTCTTCTATAACCGTGACATTGCGGTTTCGACCTGCCGTGCAGGTAACGTTATCGGAGGCGGCGACTTTGCAAAGGACAGAATCATCCCCGATTGCGTAAGAGCAATGGAGGCTAAGCAGGAGATAACAGTAAGAAATCCTTATTCGACACGTCCCTATCAGCACGTTCTCGAGCCGGTCGTTACATATCTTGTACTTGCGATGAAGCAGTATGAGGACAAGAGCCTTGCCGGTAATTATAATATCGGTCCGGATGATTGCGACTGCGCCGCTACAGGCGAGCTTGTCGATCTGTTCTGTTCACACTGGGGCGACGGCGCTTCGTGGAAAAACGTTGCGGATAAGAACGCTCCCCACGAGGCTAATTTCCTCAAGCTTGATTGCTCAAGAATTAAGCGTGTACTCGGATGGAGTCCCCGCTGGCATATTTCCGACGCTATCGAAAAGGTGACCGAGTGGAGCAAGGTATATCTTTCAGGCGGCGACATTAGCGCCGTTATGGAAAAGCAGATAAACGAATATCTGGAGGTAAAGTAATGAAAAAAGCTCTTGTTACAGGTGCAAACGGCTTTGTCGGAAGTGCGCTTGTGCGTGAATTGGTAAAGAATAATGTTGAGGTGATCGCACTTGACCGTGACGGTTGCAATAACAACATACCCGAAAATGTAAGATTTGTGGCTCACGAGCTTTCCGAATCGTCAAAGCTTGCTGATATTATCCCCGACCGTGATATTGATGTATTCTATCACTTTGCGTGGGTAGGCTCGGCAGGCCCTGCGAGAGCAGATACCGCTTTACAGCTTAATAACGCTCAGTGGACGGTAGATTGTCTGCGTGTGGCAAAGGATATGGATTGCAAGAAGTTTGTATGCGCCGGCTCTATAATGGAGCATGAAACAATATCAGCCGCATTCAGACAGGGTAATAAGCCCGGTGCAGGCTACATATACGGAAGCGGTAAACTTGTTGCTCATACAATGTGCATGAGCGTTGCCGCACAGATAGGTATAGATCTTTGCTGGGCAAAGATAACCAACGCATACGGTGCAGGTGAGCTTTCACCCCGTTTTGTAAATACGACCATCAGAAAGATTATAAACGATGAGCCTTTACAGTTCACAAGCGGTACACAGAATTATGACTTTGTATATATAGACGATGTTGCAAGAGCGTTCTATCTCATCGGAGAGAACGGCAAGCCTTTCTGCCACTATCTTATAGGCAGCTCGGATGCAAAGCCGCTCAGAGAATTTGTTCTTGAGATGAAGGCTGCACTGGCTCCCGACAAGGAGTTCGTGTTCGGAGATGTTCCGTTCACAGGCGTAAATATGCCGCTGTCGGATTTTGACTGTTCGATTACAGAAAAGGATACAGGCTTCAGAGCTACAATACCTTTTGGTGAAGGCGTCAAAAAAACAATGGATTGGATTAAGGAGCAGAAATGATACAGAAGTTTGAATTCAAGGAAACAGAGATTAAGGGACTTATAGAAGTAACTCCCTTCAATGCCGATGATATAAGAGGCTGTTTCACAAAGGATTACTCGAAGGAAGTGTTCGAGGCAAACGGCATAAAGCACGATCTTGCCGAGGTTTTCTATACGACAAGCTACAAGGGCGTTATCCGTGCACTTCATTTTCAGCGTGAGAAACAGCAGCCCAAGCTGGTACGTTGCATACACGGACACGTTTACGATGTAGTAGTCGATTTACGCAAGGACAGCCCCACGTTCAAGAAGTGGCTTGCATTTGAGCTTATCGGTGAAAAGCACAACGAAATACTCGTTCCCGCAGGTTGCGCTCACGGTTATCTTGTACTTGAGGACAGCATAGTATCCTACAAGTGCGGAGAAAAATTCTACGGCGAATATGATGACGGCATTATGTGGAACGATCCCGATATTGCAGTAGACTGGAAGCTTGACAGAGTAGGCGGAATTGATAAGGTCATACTTGCCGACAAGGACAAGAATCTGCAGACCTTTAAAGAATTCATGAGCAAGTACGGTGGCTTTTGATGAGCAGTTTTGATTTTGACACCCTTATAGTCGGCTGTGGACTTTCCGGAGCGGTGATTGCCCGTCATTTAGCGGAAAAAGGCAAGAAGGTCGAGATATGGGAACGCAGGAACCACATCGGCGGCAATATGTACGACCACGTTGACGATCACGGAATACTCGTACAGGATTACGGTCCGCACACATTCCACACGAAAGAGAAATATCTTTTTGATTATATGTGCCGCTATGAGCAGTGGTCGGATTACAAGCTGACCTGCGGTGCGGTATGGAATGATACATATACCCCCACTCCCTTCAACTTTACCACGATTGATAAGTTCTTTGATAAGCAAAAGGCACAAACGCTCAAGGCAAAGCTGACTAAGGTTTACGAGGGCAGACCGACCGCTACCGTGGTCGAAGTTCTCGAAAACGAGGACGATGATATAAGAGCATACGCTCAGTATCTTTTCGATAACGACTATGCGCCGTATACCGCTAAGCAGTGGGGCGTATCTCCCTCTGAGATTGACCCGTCTGTGCTTAAAAGAGTACCTCTGCGTTTTTCATATGACGAGGGATATTTCGACGACGCTTATCAGGTAATGCCGGTGCATTCATTCACGGAGTTCTTCAGAAATCTTCTGAACCACGAGAATATCACGGTCAGAACCGGTGTCGAGGCGCTTGAGCGGATTACCGTAAAGGATAATAAGCTGTATGTTGACGGTGAGCCGTATAATAACATTCTTGTATATACAGGTGCGCTGGATGAGCTTTTCAGCGAAAAATACGGCAGACTTCCTTACCGTTCACTGCGTTTTGAGTATAAGTATACCGACAAGGACAGCCTTCAGGACGCTCCTGTCGTCGCATATCCTCAGGAAAAGGGCTTTACCAGAATCACAGAGTACAAGAAAATTCCCGTCCAGAATGTAAAGGGCAGTACCTATGCGGTAGAATATCCTCTCCCGTATAAGTCGGGAGAAAAGCTTGAGCCGTATTATCCCGTTCTCACAAAGGAGAGCATGGAACAATATGAAAAGTACGAGGCTCTGGCGTCGCAGATTGATAATCTTATCTGTTGCGGAAGACTTGCCGATTTCAGATATTACAATATGGATCAGGCGTTAAAACGTGCGCTTGAGCAATGCGATAAAATAGATAGCATATAACGAATCGTCTTAGCTGTGGGCATTGACCCACAGCTAAGACTGTCGAAAAACCTATATCGTTGATAAAAATGGGGTCGCAGGGGCGGAGCCCCCGACAGGGACTAGGGGCGGTAGCCCCAGTAATATAGCCCCTTCCCACGGGGAAGGGGTTTGGGGTTAGGGATAGAGAATTTGCTCTATTTTTTTATAAAAACAGACTTTTTCTACAATCTGAGCTGTGGGCATTGACCCACAGCTTTATTTTTTTACACTTATTGCAAAACGCTTTCAGCCATGTTATACTGGAATAAAAGAGGTGAGCAGATGAAAAAAAGAATAGCAAGGTCGTCCGTTTTACATATAATATTGATAATAACTGCCATAGCTGCCGCAATGCTTTGCAGACAGCTTGACAGGATCGGTACTATGCAAATATTCGGCATTATCAGAAGTCTGATATATATTTTTATGTTTCTGATATGGGGAATCACCCTGAGAAACAGGATAGTGCAGATACAGGCAAAACGCTTTATGACATCTATAGCAGGGCTTATTGTGTTCTGGGTAGCTATACGTTCGGTGAAGTTCATTATAGCCGAGAGTCCGCTCGCTGTCAGAATGCTGTGGTATATGTATTATATCCCGATGATATTTATCCCTATGTTTGCACTGCTTGTCGCTCTGTCGCTCGGAAAGCCCGAAAACTACCGCCTGCCCGCAGTTACATCCTTACTGTATGTCGCTTCTGTTCTGATGGTAATATTCGTGCTTACAAACGATCTGCATTGCCTTGTATTCAGATTTCCCGGAGAAAGGGAAATGTGGAACGACAGAGATTACAGCTATGCAGGCGGATATTACATAGTGGCAGGATATATGCTTTTATGCACAATCGGCGCATTTGTGGCTTTAATATCAAAGTGCCGTATACCAAAGGCAAGAAAAACGTTTATTATGCCGCTACTGCCTGTTGTTGCAATGGTTATCTACACGTTGCTCTATGTGTCAGGCGAAATCACGGGCGGTACGTTCATTCACAGACTGGCAGGCGATATGACCGTTACCGTAAGCCTTCTTACTGCGCTTTCTTTTGAATTCTGCATACAATGCGGACTTATACGCTCGAATACTTATTACATACAGCTTTTGCGGCCGTGTACAGTTCCTGCTTTGATTACCGACAATGATTACAATATACTCCTCTCGTCCGATTGTGCCGAAAAGATAGACCGTGAAATAATGCAGATGGCAAAGTCCTCTCCCGTAATGCTCAGCAACGGAAAACGTCTTTCCTCCGCAAAGATAAAAGGAGGCTATGTCTTGTGGCTTGACGATCTTTCTGAGCTTATTGAGGTAAACGACAAGCTGGCGGAGGCTAAGGACGATCTCAAGGATGATTATGATCTGATTTGCGAGGAATACGATCTCAGAAACAGAGAGGCTCACATACTTGAGCGTGACAGGATATATGACAGGATCAGCCGTGAAACGTCAGGTCAGATAGCTGTATTGAACAGCCTTACAGACCACTTCGAGATGTCGGAGGATGAAGATGAGCGCAGAAAGCTATTGGGTAAGATGGTGGTAATCGGCGCTTATCTTAAGCGCAGGAACAATCTCATATTCATATCGGAAAGAAGCAGTATGATAAGCGAAAAAGAGCTGTACCTTGCGTTCCTTGAGCTTACGGATAATCTTGAGCTGTACGGCGTGACCTGCGGACTAAATATCAGATTAAATAAGTCCGTGCCGGCTGTGGCAGTAATGGAGATGTTCGATACATTCGAAAAAATGATTGAGCTGTCACTGGATAATTTATCGGCTGTGAATATATCCGTGACGTTAAATGACGGCATATTCACAATGACGGTCACTGCTGAAAGCAGTACGGATTTTAATGTAATGAACGGTGATTTTGTAACGGCGGTATGTGATGATGACGGCGAATGGCAGATCGTATACAGAAGGGAGGCTGGAAGATGCAAGGCTTAGGCAGACGTTATCTGTTACGCAGGACGGTAAAAGACGCATTTGATAATCTCCCGTCGGGTATATGTTTTTTCGACAGCAACGGAATAGTGGTCCTGTGCAACAGGCAAATGGACAGGCTGATATATGAATTGAAAGGCTTTGATGTACAGTGCCTCAGCGAACTGCAGGATATATTTTCGGAGCATAACAGCGGCTCGGTCGTACTTGTAAAGGGAAAAGCATGGCGCTTCAGGCTTGATGTGATTTCGCTGAACGGTATCGGCTACTATACGCAGGTAACAGCAACAGATGTTGACGAGTTGTACAGACGTCAGCTTCAGCTTGAAGAAAGCAGCAGAAAGCTCGAACGTGCAGGCAGACGAATGCGAAAGCTGACAGAGAATATAAGAACGGTTATCCGTGAAGAAGAAATACTCAGTATGAAGATTCGTGTACACGACGATATAGGCAGGAGTGTAATTGCGACCCGTAATCTGCTGTCAAATAACAGACCGACAAGCGAGCTTGACCTTACAGCGTGGAAGAATGCTGTAAGACTTCTTATGAGGGACAACGAAAAAAGCTACGGAGCAAACAGCTATGATATATCCGGTCAGCTAAAGGAAACATCTTCCGTTCTCGGAATCGAAATAAACGTTGAAGGAGATATTCCCGACCCGTTTTATTATAAAATATTCATAACTGCTGTCAGAGAGTGCGCAACGAATGCTGTACGTCACGCAGGGGCGACAAAATTGAACGTTAAATGCAGTAAAAGCGGCGGCAGACAATGGATAGCCCTGTCCAATGACGGAAAAGCACCGGTCAGCACCGTCACTGAAGGCGGCGGCCTTTCGTCACTGCACGACAGAGTAGAAAAAAGCGGCGGAACTATGAGCATTAATTCATATCCGTATTTCGAGCTTGTAATTTCATTTCCGCTCAACAAGGAGGTAACACTATGACGCAGGTACTGATTGTAGAAGACCAGAAAATGATAAGGGAAAGCCTTGAAAATCTTGTAGCACAGGCAGACGATCTTTCTCCGGCAGGCTCGCTTTCTTGTGCGGCGCTTGCCGAGCAATACTGTATGCGTGGAAATATCGACCTGATATTAATGGACGTATGTACGGAAAATGATGAGAGCGGATTTGTCGCTGCGGAAAAAATAAAAAAACGCTTCCCCTCGATAAAAATTATCATCATAACCTCAATGCTTGATTACAGTTATCTTGATAAGGCGAGAAAAGCAGGTGCGGAGAGCATCTGGTTCAAGGATGTAAGCGCAGAAGAGTTACTCAGCGTTATAAAGAGGACGATAGACGGAGAAAGCGTATATCCCGATAAAATGCCCGAAATACCCGTAGGAAACGCTACCAGCTATGAGTTTTCCGATGCGGAAATCAGAGTTCTGCGTCTGCTGGTCGAAGGTATGACGTATAAGGAGATGGCACAGGAACTTTGCGTTACTCCCGATTGCGTAAAGGCACACGTCAGCAGTATGCTTTCCAAAACCGGTTATTCATCAAAAACAAAACTCGCCGCAGTTGTAACATCAAAAAAACTGATTGTTAACGGATTTTGACAGAAATTTCTTGCGTTTACTTTTATTTTACCCATTTGGGTAATGGCTTAATTGGAATGGTATGGTATAATAACCTCAGACAGATAAACCGCATAAGCGGCTTATCCCGTGCAAAAGCACGGTAGGCGGGTACCCGCCTGTCTGAGAACATTTTATCATCAAATCCTTTTGTCAAAAGACAAAAGCACGGCGTACCGCCGTGTCGGCTTGCGCCGATTTGATTTGTGATATAATAACCTCAGACAGATAAACTGCGTAAGCGGATTATCCCGTGCATAAGCACGGTTGGCGGTTACCCGCCTGTCTGAGGACATTTTATCATCAAATCCTTTTGTCAATTTCAAGTTAAATATGGTTTATCTGATTATGACGGAGAATTATTATGTATCACTCATTGAGCTTTGAGGATTACTGCAACGGTATGGTTCGTGAAGAAAATAAATCAGACGGTACCGTAAAAGTATCCGGTTTATCCGTTGTACACAGCGCTATGTCAAGCCGCAATTGCTATTCTTTTTCGCTGTATCACGCAAAGAACGGTAAATATGTCATGGACGCATTCTGTAATTGTGCTGACGGCTTCGAAACAAAGCGGATAGATATGGGATATACCGCAATAGAAGACGAAGACGCTTTAGCTGTGTTGCGTCTTGCAGATACAACGGGGCTTATTAAAAGAATAGAGGAATACAAAACCCGGAATAACAGTTGTCCTGCAGGTATGCAGCCGTACGACAAATCGGTAAGAAGCTGCTTGTTATATTATTCGGACGGTTCAGTAAAGAGTGCGCCTTTTGAGATTGACGATGAGATAAAGAGTGCTTTTATAAAGCTGGCCGAGAAATACACTAAAGGCGAGGTCTGTACGCAGAAATGAGCTGAAAAAGGGGAGGGAACACATGGGCTTTTTCGAAAAAATGAAAAAATACAATTATAATGATGTAATTGAAATCTATGCGTCCTGCGGTCATATGTGTTACACCTTTAGCTATAACTTCGATCTTAATAAAAGCGGCGATAAATGGCTGTTCAGCTGTAATTGCTCGGTAAGCGACAAAGAAGAAAGAGTCAAATCGGATAACCGTGAGATAACGCAGGAAGAAGCCGAAAATGTAATCAAAGCGGCAGAGGAAAGCGATCTTGCGGATAAAATCAAGAAACACCGACCAAGACCGTTAAGCCGTGTGGTTTTTGTATGCGATGAAACGATGTATTCGAGCAGCCTGAAGTTTGCAGACGGCACTAATCTTAATGCAAATTGTAAGGTAAGCGAAAGCGTAAAGGATTTGTTTTACGCACTGGCAGAAAAATACGGCGAGGAAGAGGATTCCTGAGCGGAGCAGTAATAGCCCCATACCGCCGCATTGATAAATGATATTACGATATGAAACATAAATTAGTTACCCGGTAAAAAGCTAATCAGCTTAAATACAGATGATACAGGAGGAACACAATGGGACTTTTTGACAAACTTAAAAACACAGCGGCAAGCGCTGTAGGAGGTGCGGTAAATAACGCCGCAATGTCTATAGGCAACAAGAGCGAAACATTTACATTCACAGCACTTCCCGAAAGCCTTGCGCAGATGCAGGCACTGCCTGAGGCAAGCCTTGATTCGCCGTTCAAGGCGGCTGCACTTACTGTATGCGCACTGTGCGCTTATGCGGCAGACAAAAATATCGGTACGGAAATGCTCAACTGGCTGAGAGGTCCCCGTCCGCTCAACGGTACGGAAATATCGTTCCTTAACGACCGTTTCCGTGACGGAAAGACTTATATTCCGTTCTCATATTTTGAGGGAGCAACACCCGATAATGATTACACGCCTTCAGAGCCGTTCAGAATAACGGTACAAAGTACGCACGTTTCGGGTGAGGAACAGGGTTACATGAAGCTGTTCATTCCCTGTGGCGGCGCTGACAGCCCCAGACCCATAAAACTGCGTATGAAGGGCGACGGCAAATGGTTCTTATGGGAGCAGTACCTGCTTACAGGTATACGCACACCCAAATCCGCAGACCCCTGGGCATAAGCTGTAACGGCTTATGTTCGCATAAATCAGGAAAATTCAGAGTATGAAAGGATGAATAGTATGAATCTTATCGGAAAATGGAAAGTTAAAGAATTGCCGGTTTATCCCGAACCGGGTAAAATGATTTTCGTAGCGGTTGAAGACTTCCCGAAGTATATCACTGACGAGGATCTGCTTAACGATTATATGCAGCAGGCATCTTTTATTTACGAATTTTGCGAAGACGGCACGGTTGAAACAATGATGCCTATTCCGGAAGAAATGATGGAAAAGGCAAAGGAGCAGGGAGCTAAGATAAAGGGTAACTACGGTGTGATTGACACTACCGTGTGGAAGGAAGAAGACGGTAAGATCTTCTATGATACAAAGATAAACGGTACCGTTATGGATGAGCCTGTTTCTTCATTTGCTGAAATAAAGGAAGCTGAGGACGGAACTATCCGTTTTAACGCAGGCTTCACAGTTTTAGAAAGAGTATAATCTCCTTGTTGATCCGGGGTTACCACCGTATGCTTAGGCATACGGTGGACTTTTTTGTAATTCTGTATTTTTGTCTTGCAATCTTCCTGATAAAGTGTTATAATCATACGTCGAGTGATTAAGAAAAGAAGGTTATTTTTTGGCAGAAAAAGCAAGATCCGTTTCTCCGGAATTTTTCGGAACAGAAAGCGTGTGGAAGATAATGCTCCGTATCGCCCCGCCTATAATGCTGGCTCAGCTGATACAGGCAATGTACAATATAATCGACAGCCTTTTTGTCGGACAGTATTCCGATGACGGACTTACCGCCCTGTCGGCTATCTATCCCGTTCAGCTTATTATAATAGCTCTTGCGGTCGGCACGGGAGTAGGAACCAATACGCTTATGGCAAAGCAGTATGCGCTGAAAGATGAAAAAGGCGCCAACCATACGGCAGGTGTCGGAACTGTTCTTGCTGTGATAATGTGGGCGCTGATTTCCGTAATATCAATAGCGTTTATGGGACCGTACGTTGCAATATCGGCTCAGTCGCCCGTTGCAATGCAGTACGCAAACGAATACGGTATGATAGTAAGCATAGGAAGCATAGGACTTTTCCTTGAAGGAAACTGGACAAAGGTACTTCAGTCGGAAGGCAATATGAAGCTGCCGATGATCGCTCAGATTGTCGGAGCGGTAACGAATATCATTCTTGACCCGTTGCTGATCTTTACCGCAGGACTTGGAATAAAGGGTGCGGCAATAGCTACCGTTATAGGTCAGATAGCCGCCGCAGTTATCGTCGGTGTAAAAGGCGCACGAAAGCCGCCTGAAATAAAGCGTATCCCGTGTATCGCCAAAAGCATATATAAGCTTGGCTATCCGTCAATATGTATGCAGGCTCTTTACACTGTCTACATAGCAATTCTGAACATTATCCTTGCGGGATTCTGCGATGAGGCGGTAACCGTACTCGGCCTTTACTATAAATTACAATCGTTCTTCTTCATACCGCTTCTGGGATTGCAGACGTGTATCGTACCTGTACTCAGCTACAATTATACATCGGGAGATTACTTAAGGTGCAGAAGAATCTTCCGCAGCTCACTGATAATATCCGGCGTGTTTATGATACTCGGTGTGCTGTCCTTTGAGCTTATCCCCACTCAGCTTATAGGGCTGTTCACTCAGAGCGAAACGGTAAAAAGCATAGGTGCGGTTGGATTTCGCCTGATAGGAGCCAGCTTTATTCCTGCTGTATTTTCGTTTATGACGCCGGTTTTCTTTCAATCTATCGGTTATTCAAAGACCAGTACGTTCCTTTCCGTATTACGTCAGCTTATCTGTCTTGTGCCGTTATTCTGGATATTCTCTTTTATCGGACTTGATTACGCTTGGCTTGCATTCCCTCTGACAGAGGTAATTACCGGATCTATCGGTATGGGGATGTACTATTATGCTGTAAAACGTTTTTGAATTATGATATAAAAATTCCCCGTTTATCTTTTGGTAAACGGGGCTGATTTTTATAGGCTCTATAATAAATGTCGGGAAAATTAAGAACCGAAATATAGAAAAACTCCGCCCTTGTTACAGAGCGGAGTTGAATGTTATTCAATTTTCTTTATATGTTTGTTACTGTTGAAAATAAGACATACGGCAACGCCCATAATGCCTATTATGAAAAATATGAGTGCCGCACCCGAGCCTTTTCCGCTTCCGAATATATTGCACATAAGCGAATTATGGGGCATAGCCGCCATTAAAGGCTCTGCAAAAGTGTCTACTGCCAATCCGCCTAAAAAATTGCCCAGCGGAATAGTAAAGAACTGCAATGTGTTTCTTGCGGAATATACACGTCCCTGCATATCGCAAGGTACTTTTGTACGCATTATAACATCAAGGTTTGCGCTCATCATCGGTATGAGTATCCATCCGAGCACAGCGCCTGTACACCATAGAAGCGGTGTTTGCCCGAATGCAAGAAAGAAGTTTTCCGTACTCATCGAAAACAGAAGAGAAAGACATATCACCCTTCTTCTGCTTTTGGGCTTTGGCATGAGTGTAGCAATTATGCTGCCTATAAGCGTTGCAGCGCCTACACAGGTACTTACTGCGCCAAGTGCCTCTGTGCCTCCGCCTTTTCGTGACAGCACCATAGCGGGCAGAACTGCTTCATACATAGACGCAACCAGATTTATTGCCGACAGATACATGATAAGCATGAGTACCTGTTTGTGAGATTTTAAAAAATCAAGACCGCTTTTAGCGGATTTGATCAATGAAAGCTCGGCGCTTTCTGCAGATTGCTTTGGTATACGGATAAAAAACATCAGCGTAATAAAGGCTACCGCAAATGTCAGAAGATCGACTGTCAATACTGCTTCAAGTCCTGAAAATGAATAAACAGCAGTGGCGATCACAGGGGTAAGTATAGAGGACAGCGATGATGAAAAATACCTCAGACCGCCTATTTTCTGATAGTGCTTTTCGGGTACAAGCGCAGTTGACGCTATTTCCGATGCAGGCTGTTGAACAGTGTTCATCAGTCCGCCTATCGCATTGACAATATACAAGTGCCACACCTGCAAGGCGTTACACGCAAACAGCAGTATAACCGTAACGGTACACAACGCCGCTATACTGTCGCATATAAGCATGGTTTTCTTTTTGTCAAACCTGTCGCACAGCGCACCTGCAAATATACTGAGCAATACATACGGTGCATATGATGTGATCGTAAGCATAGCTGTATACAGCGCCGAGCCGCTTTCTCCGTACAGCCAGAGTACAAGCGCATAGCTTGTCATAGCACTTCCCAGTGCGGAAAGTGATTGAGTGAGCCAAAGCAGTATAAACTGCCCAAAGCTCTTACTTTCATTATTTTTATTCATAACCTTGCTCCTTATATTTTATGTTTTCAAAAAAGCAAGGTCAGCGGATAATGTATTAAGTTTTCTCCATGCGGTTATCCGCTAAGCCTTGCATGGAGCTAAGATGGCGCAGATTACCAATGTAATCACTCCTTAAGAAAATTTAATTTAAATCAGAACTTGACAACTTCCTGCGGCTTTGTGAACGATGACAGGGTAGCGGTGGCATTTTTAAAGTAAAACACCTGCGTGTTGCCGTCATCAGCATCATACAGAGCCTTAAGTTCAGGGTAGGCATCAAGCATAGAAACCCTTGCCGCACGGTCATCGTCCTCGACAAGCTCCCCCTCAATTCTCAGCCAGTCGCCGTCTGCCATAGCGCATATCTCAACATTGGGATTTGCAGCTATCTGATGCGATACCGCCTTTTTCTTTCCTGTCTGGATATACAGTTTTCCGTTGTAGATGTGAGCCGTACCGAAAGGTCTTACTCTCGGCTTGTCACCGTCTACGGTCGCAAGGTAATATGTACCTGCGGCTTTCAGAAATTTGCACACATCAAGTAAAGTTTTCATAGATATACCTCCTGAATTAAAACCCTTTCGGGATATTACCGTTATCTTATTGCCGCCTTGAAAGCGTTATAGTTGCCTGTCTCACGCTCAGTATGGAATACGGCAAATTCGATAGCCTTGAAACAGCCTTTGAACGCCTGAAGCTGCTCTGCGAAAACCTTTGCCACAACTATCGGTGGATTTTTGAACGCACCGCAGCCGAAAGCACCGAGTATCAGCGCCTCGTTGCCGTTTGCCGCCGCAATCTCGAATATCCTGCGTATCCTCGATGTCAGGAGCTGTGCAAGCTCTTTATCGTTTATATCAGCCCGTTTGTCGCCGGCTCCGGGATTCATACAGTTGCTCGGCTTGTGCCGCAGATTCGGTGCGGCACAGGTGATTATGTTCACCTTCTGCCATTCGCTTTCGGGCAGCAGCTTAGGTATGCTTGTGTCGCTCTTTATCACATATACATCGGGGGTGTAGATGCAATCGTTGTTGTAGAGCGGATTTTCAGCTTGTCTGTGCGGAGTGTAGAAACAGCTCCACATATCGCCTGTGTTAAGGCAGGGGTACAGCGTCGAGCAACGGCAGATTGATTCTTCCTGTGCCGATGCACCGAGAGTAACACCGCCGCCGGGATTGCTCGCCGAGGCAAAGTTCAGCACGCAGGTCTTCATGCCTTGCTTCGTATACTCAACAGCCGCCTCAAGAGAGCGCTTTCCGCTTACCGTAACGGTCGGCGTGTATCCGGCACACTGCGGCAGCTCCACCGTTTCGTCAGCCGCCGTAAACTTCTGGTTCGCAACCGAGTTGCTTACAGCCGCTTTAAGTGTGGGATTGCTCTTATAGTGCTTCATTGTGTCTTCAAATACTTCTATGTTGATTTCTCTTCTGTCTTTCATTTTATAGTCCCTCGTTTTTGGAATTATTTGTCGGTTGAGCCGAGCAAATCGGTCATAATGTCCGAGGGATCGTCGGAGCCGTCCATTCCGTCGAGCATTTTTTCGACCGTGGTCTTGTCCTTGTCGTCCTCATATTCGCTCTTGTATTTTTTCGGCTTGTCATTGTCAAGGCGGCGCATAAGAATAGCCTGCTTATATAAGTCGGGCATCTCCTCGGCGAGCTTTTTCCTGTCCGTCATAGGTACCTTATCGCCGTTCATTATACGCATTGCTATCTTCAATAATTTACCGTAATCTGTAAATTTCTTGCCGGTTTTTTCGGCTTGTTTTTCCGCCTCACGCTGTTTCTCAAGCTGCTGAATTACGCTGTCGTACTCCTGCTGTTTTTGCTCCCTCAGTTGCTCAAGTCTTGTTTTTTCTTCGGCGTGTCTGTCCTCGCTTGCTGAAATTTTTTCTTTATTCTCGGATTTGTCGGAATCGGCTTTGTTGAGCGGTTTTTGCCGGTTGTTATTTATCTGTGACGGGGAGTAAATGCCGGTTTGTTTGAATGTTACGTTCATAAATTTCCTCCTGTTCCCATGCGTTTTTGTTTGCATATTTGTATAATTGTGGTAAATCATCACTTAAACCGCCAAATGTAGTTTTATGATGAAGAAAAAGGGCAGACTGTCACCTTGTCTGCCCCGATATTAAGTTGATAAATATGCGATAATATAAATATGAGAATTTGCAATAAGCCTCACATCGTGATATTATATAAAACAATTACTTGGAGAAGCTGTACTTATCCGAAAAATCGAAAGTAGCAAAATAATCCTTCGGAGTTTCTGCACGGCGGATGAGTTTGAACGAGCCGTCCTCTTTCAGAAGAACCTCTGCACTGCGGAGCTTGCCGTTGTAATTGTAGCCCATCGAGAAACCGTGTGCGCCTGTATCGTGGATATAGATTATATCGCCTATATCAATCTTAGGAAGCATACGGTCAACGGCGAACTTGTCGCAGTTCTCGCAAAGACCGCCTGTTATATCGTACTTGTGGTCGCAGGGCTGATTTTCCTTGCCCATAACCGTAATATGATGATATGCGCCGTAGATGGCAGGACGCATAAGGTTAGCGGCACAAGCGTCAAGACCGATATATTCCTTGTAGATGTGCTTTTCACGGATAGCCTTTGCAACAAGTGCGCCGTTGGGTGCAAGCATATATCTGCCAAGCTCAGTGAAGATAGCAACATCGCCCATACCTGCGGGAACAAGTATTTCTTCGTAAGCCTTGCGTACGCCCTCTCCGATAACCTTTATGTCGTTTGCGGGCTGGTCGGGCTTATAAGGAACGCCTACACCGCCGGAAAGGTTGATGAAGCTTAACTGTACGCCTGTCTTTTCCTTTATCTCAACAGCCGTTCTGAACAGAATACCTGCGAGTACGGGGTAATACTCGTTTGTCAGCGTGTTGCTTGCAAGGAATGCGTGCATACCGAAACGCTTTGCGCCCTTTTCCTTAAGTATCTTGTATGCTTCGATTATCTGCTCGTGGGTCATACCGTACTTTGCGTCCTTGGGGGTGTCCATTACGTTGCCCTTTTCACTTGTCTTGAATTCACCGCCGGGATTGTAACGACAGCAGATGGTTTCGGGGATACCTGTCAGCTTGTCGAGTACATCTATGTGAGTGAAATCATCAAGGTTAATTATAGCGCCGAGCTTGTAAGCAAGCTTGAAATCCTCGTCGGGAGTAGCGTTTGAGCTGAACATAATGTCGTGCTGTTTAGCGCCGACCTTATCGGACAGCATAAGCTCTGTATAGCTTGAGCAGTCAAAGCCGCAGCCCTCTTCCTTAAGTATCTCCATAAGGTAGGGGTTGGGTGTTGCCTTAACGGCAAAATACTCTCTGAAACCCTTGTTCCACGAGAATGCGTCATACAGCTTTCTTGCTGTTTCTCTTATTCCTTTTTCATCGTAAATGTGGAAAGGTGTGGGGATCTGCTTGATTATCTCCTCCAGCTTTTCCTTAGTGGTGAAAGGTACTTTGCTCATTTTTATGCCTCTTTCTTTTGTTTATATTCTGCCGTTCACGGCTTGGTTTATAGTTTGCTTTTACTCAGACTCCGAGATACTTTGCAAGGAAGTCAACGGACATCTTTATCCACTGCTTGCAGTTATCAAGATAGAATGCCTCGTTCCAGCCTGTTACCTTATCGCAGGTAGAAAGTCCGTGCGGTCCGCAGTCGAACATATGCAGTTCAACGGGTACTTTATTAGATACGCACGCTTTAGCCATAACAAGACTGTTCTGTGCAGGAACGCAGTCATCGTTTGCGGTGCACCATAAGAATATGGGCGGCGTTTTGGGTGTTACACGGTTTTCGATAGACAGCTTTGAAAGTTCATCTCTCGTTGCGTCCTTGCCGAGCAGTACGTCAAACGAGCCTCTGTGCGGATTTGTCGTTCCGCTGATAACAGGGTAGCTGAGTATTGCCGCATCGGGACGGATGTCCTCCGGCTTACAACCGAGCGCCTTGTATATCGACGGATCCTGCCACATTGTAGCTGTACAAGCGGCAAGGTGACCGCCTGCGCTTGCTCCCCATACTGCGAGCTTGTTCGGGTCTATGCCGAACTCCTCACATCTCTGACGGAGCTTAAGAATAGCATAAGAAGCGTTCAGGAGCGGGGCAGGGTGTCTTGTGTTACAGCTGTATATAAGCACGAAAGCGTTATAGCCCTCGGCAAGATAGTGCATTGCAACAGGCTCTCCCTCTCTTGCGGAGCAGTATTCGTATCCGCCGCCGGGAAGAATAAGTATGCCCGGACGTTTTTCGCAGAAGGGAAGTCCTTCAACGTTATCAAGCATATATGCCTTTAAATAGACCGTTTTATCTTCGCTGAGGAAGTATGTCTTTATAGTCATACGGTAGTCCTTTCTTTATGTAAATATCCGCATTTAAGCACAGATAAAGTTTCACACAATAATTGTACTACTTTTTTGGGGAAAAATCAAGTACCGCAACATAATAATTGCGGTACTGAGCTTGTATAAAAAGTCTTTTATTTGATGTACTTCTATTATATCATTCAGTTTAGTCTACGAAGGCAAGCTACCGATAGTTCTTTTTGTCGGATAGCACTTCTCGGGTTCGCTATTCGAGTAGGTACACCTGTCAATATGAACGAGGGAAAGAACCAAAATAATTAGGAAAACAACTGCTAAACAATTACAATCCCCACCAAAGTTTGCTCGGCTTGACCGAGCAACAGAAGCTTACCCTTTTAAATGTTAGAAGGTAACAGCGTAATGATGGTGCTAATGGAAAACAATCCCCACCATAGTTGGCTCGGCTTGACCGAGCAACAGAACCTCACCCTTTT
>OLOB01000317.1_pt1 | contig 41092 bp, 33 predicted proteins | sample 1671911 | NCBI WGS metagenome assembly OLOB01 (sample SAMEA3136625, study PRJEB25190) | human gut metagenome | biome: human gut; feature: human-associated habitat; material: faeces | place: Austria | collected 2013
AAGTTTGAAAAAAATAAAATTAAGGCTCTTTTAGCTGTATTTATTATGACTTTAGGTGTAGAATTTATCCAAGGTTTTATTCCATATAGATTTTGCGATATTGACGATATAATTTTAAATACTTTTGGTGGATATATAGGTATCATCATATATAATATACTGTTCTCAAAATTTAATAACAAATTAAAAAAAATACAGACTACTTAGTAATCTGTATTTTTTTCTTAAATATATTAAACTTAACAATTAAACTAACTATTAAAACCCCAATAAAAGCTCCACTAAAATCAATCAAAACATCATTAAACTGTCCAGTTCTTCCAACAACAAAGGTTTGATGGTACTCATCACTACAAGCGTATAAAAATGCTAACAATAATGCTATAAATACAGATTTTAATATATTATCGCCATTGTACATACTTCCAAAAAGTAATATACCAAGAACACAAAATAAAAACATATGAGCTCCCTTTCTTACAATGAAGCTATTTATATTATTTTTAATTTCTTCACTCTTAGAAACCTTTTTTATAACATGCATCACATTATCAGACTGTGCAGATGATATTTTTGCTGGTTGATGAGACATATAAAAAATAAATCCCATCCATAATACAGCAAATAAAATACAGATCTTCTTTTTCATATACCTCTCCTTTTAACAATAATAGACTCCTTAAAAGGAGCCATATTATATAATATACTATTATTTGCTATTATCTATTACTGTTGCATATCCATTAACATTATTTTTATGCCAATTCCAAGCATCCTCTATAATCTTCTCTAAAGAATCAAACTCTGGCTTCCATCCAAGCACACTTTTCGCCTTTTCACTACTAGCAATTAAAACTGCTGGATCTCCACTTCTTCTTGGTTCTTCAACAGCACATATATCAAAATTAGTAACTTTTCTAGCTACATCTATAACCTCTTTAACAGAATATCCATTTCCATTACCTAAATTGAATATATCACTATCATTACCTTTTCTTAAATACTCTAAAGCCTTATAATGAGCAGATGCTAAATCCATAACATGTATATAATCCCTTATACAAGTACCATCCTTAGTATCATAATCATTTCCAAATACACCAAGTTCCTTCAGCTTACCAACTGCTACCTGTGTAATATATGGCATAAGGTTATTTGGAATGCCATTTGGGTTCTCTCCAATTGGATTAAAGTAACGAAGAAGCATAACATTCCATTCTGGATCTGCTTTCTGGATATCGGTAAGTACCTGCTCCAACATGGATTTGGTCCAGCCGTATGGGTTCGTACACTGTCCCTTTGGGCATTCTTCTGTAATCGGAATCTGTGCCGGATCTCCATATACAGTTGCTGAGGAAGAGAAAATAATATTCTTAACACCATGTTTTCTCATTACATCTACAAGAGTCAGGGTTCCTGCAATATTATTCTCATAATATTCCCAAGGTTTTACAACAGACTCTCCGACTGCTTTCAATCCAGCAAAATGTATACAGGAATCAATGTCTTCCTTTTCAAAAACTTCATTCAGTCCTTCACGATCAAGAATATCTTTTTTATAAAACTTCACCGGCTTACCTGTGATCTTTTCTACTCGTTCCAGGCTTTTTTCACTGGAGTTGCTTAAATTATCCAGAACAACCACATCATATCCTGCATTCTGCAGCTCTACCACTGTGTGACTTCCAATAAAACCTGCTCCACCTGTTACTAAAATTGCCATGATTTATCTCCTCCTGACGTTTGCTTTAGTTCTGCTTTATTTCGATGTCATTGTATCACCATTCTTTTTTTTTCACAATATATTCCAGAAGTATCCCTCAGATTTTACTAAAACTCCCTCAGATTTTACTATTACCAGAATATTTGTGAGGATTTTATTTATCCCATATACCCGAACTTCTGCATTCTTGTGTTTGTGCAATCTGTTATTCCACATTTTTGTGCAATATATATCATTTTTTTTGTGATTTCTGACCTTTTTTATACATTTTTTATTGACACTGTCTGGTATAAACGATATAATCAACCTAAATTCTTCGTGCTAACCACGAAACCAAACTGACGATTCTGTCAGTTTCACCAAACAAAAGGGAGGACTTATCTATGAAACGAAAAATCGCATTAGCTATGGTACTGGCAATGACCGCATCAATGGCTCAGCCTGTTCTTGCAGCAGACAGTAAAACTACTCTGGATGTTATCATCAGTCAGTATGGCACTCAGACTCAGACCTGGTGGACTCAGTTTGAGAAAGATTTTGAAGCAGAGAATCCTGATATCGATCTGAATGTGGAAATTGTTTCCTGGAATGATCTTTATACAAAAGTAAATACACTTGTTGCAAACAACAATGCACCTGATATTCTGAACATCGATGTTCTTGCAGATTATGTGGCTGATGATCTGCTGATGCCTGCTACAGAATATGCTTCTGAAGATCTCCAGGCAAAATTCTTCCCGGCATTCTGGGAAGCAAGCACAATCGATGATACTGTATACGCATTACCGATCCTGGCATCCTGCCGTGCTCTCTTCTATAATAAAGATATCCTTGATGAAGCAGGCGCTTCCGTTCCTACTACATGGGCTGAAGTTCAGGAAACAGCACAGAAGATCAAAGATAAATTCGGTGATGACGTTTATCCATGGGGTATTGATATGACAACTGACGAAGGTCAGGCTGCATTCTCCTATTATACATGGAATAACGGTGGTGGATTTGTAGACGAAAACGGTGACTGGGCTCTGAACAGTGACAAGAACGTTGAAGCTCTTAACTTTGCAATCGGTCTTGTAAACGATGGATATACAAACTCTGACCCGGCCAACGAAACACGTTATGATCTTCAGGATATGTTCGGTGCAGGAAAAGTTGCTATGATGATCGGACCGAACAACATTCCTACTTATCTTTCTGATGGCGGATATGACATCAACTACGATGTAACTACTATCCCGGCTAACGAAGGATGTGACTCTGTTGCAATGGGTGTTTGCGACCGTCTCGAGGTATTCAAAGATGACTCCGCTGAAGATCAGGAAGCTCGTACAGCTGCCATCAGTAAATTCTTCGACTTCTTCTATGATGACGAACGTTACGCTGATTACATGGTATTTGAAGGATTCCTTCCTACTACTCAGACAGCAGCAGACCTTCTTGCAAAAGATGATGATACTTTCGCATCCTGGATCGATATCCTGCAGAGCTGCAACTTCTACCCGGCAACTAAGACCGAATGGGCAGATGTTAAACAGGGCGTAATCGAAGTTGAACAGAACGCACTTCTCGGTGATGACGTTCAGACACTTCTGGATGACCTTCAGGCTGATATTGCCGGCTGATCATCTTACAATTAAATGTAACTTTACCGGGAGCCGGAACATTAGTGACCGGCTCCCGCTTCTTTTGAAAATTTCTGTTAAAAACTTCTCAGAAAATTTTTAACAAATGATTTGGTGGTGTTATTATGAAAAAAAAGAAAACTCTGGCTGCTCTGGAGCCCTATCTGTGGTTGCTCCCAAGTATCCTTCTTATGACAATCTTCATACTCTTTCCAATCTTTGAAGTATTTCGTACTTCAATGAGCGAAGTGAGTAAGGCCGGACTTGTAAAAGGCTTCTGTGGATTTGACAACTTTGCAAAAGTCCTCAGAGGTTCTACCTTTAAACTGGTTCTCAAAAATACACTTGTATGGACCATTGCCGTTGTTGTGATCTCTACTGTGTTTGGTTTTATCCTGGCACTTGTACTGAACAACAAGTTCCGTTTCCGTAAAGCCGTTCGTGCAATTATTGTATTCCCATGGGCTACTTCCCTGATCATTCAGGCAGGTGTCTGGAAATTCATCATTGATAAAGATTACGGTGCACTGAATACACTTTTAATGAAAATCGGTCTGATCTCCAGCCCGGTAAACTGGACTCCTACCCCTGGTGCATATTTTGCATGGGAAATTTTTGTAGGTATCTTCGTTACCGTGCCATTCGTTACCTTCTGTGTACTTTCCGGTCTGCAGAGCATTGATAACTCTTATTATGAAGCTGCAACTGTTGATGGAGCAAATTACTGGCAAAAACTGTTTAAGATCACACTTCCGCTGGTAAAATCTTCTCTGACTGTAAGTACTGTGTTGAATATTATTTATGTATTCAACTCCTTCCCAATTATCTGGACCATTACCAAGGGTGATCCGGCAAGCCGTACCGATACCCTTGTTACATACCTTTATAAACTTGCCTTCTACAAAGGCAAATCCGGTGAAGCAGCTGCAGTCTCTGTGATTGGTTTCCTGATTCTGTGTATCTGTGCTTCTGTTTATATGGTACTTTCACTGAGAAAGGAGGATGAAGACTAATGAAAAAAACACGTGACACCAAAAGCATACTCCTTCGAGTTCTTCTTTATCTTTTTGTAATTCTGGTGGTATTGGTTACATTGTATCCATACTTTGTTATGTTCACAACAGCAGCCAAAAGCCGTGCAGAAATTTATTCCACCGATGGAACGCTCCTGCCAATCCACTGGTTGTGGCAAAATTTCAAAGACATCTGGACTCTGGCTCCACTTTCGAGATACTTTATCAATTCACTGATCGTTGCAGGTGGTTCCACTCTGATCGCGATCGTATGTGGTATCCCGGCAGCCTATGCACTTGCACGAATGAAATTCAAAGGTAAAAAAATCTTCCTGGGAATTGTCATTATTTCTCAGATGTTTGCACCGGTTGTCCTTCTGGTAGGTATCTACAAAATCATGTCCACTTTTGGCATGACAGACAGTCTCGTAGGGCTGGTATTTATCAATGCAGCATTTAACCAGGCATTTGCAATCTGGCTGCTGCGCGGTACCTTTATCTCCATTTCTCCTGAAATGGAACAGGCAGCTACCGTAGACGGCTGCGGAAAGGTTTCTGCCCTGATCCGTATCCTTCTTCCTGTAGCAGCACCTGGTATCGTTACTGCCCTGATTTTCGTATTCATCAACGCCTGGAACGAATATACCGTTGCTCTGACATTGATTTCTACAGATGTCCTGAAACCTCTGACAGTCGGTATTACAATCTTCAATGGCTACAATATGGTGGAATGGCAGTATCTGTTTGCATCCTCTCTGTTTGCAACAGTGCCAGTTATTATTCTTTTTGTCGCAATCGAGAAACACCTTGTCGGCGGTCTTACTTCCGGTGGTGTCAAAGGCTGATATGCACACTAAAAAAGCTTCGGAGCTGTTCACAAAGTTCCGAAGCTTTTTTATTTGATCATATTTAATATTATTTATATTTCTGAATGATTGCATTCATCTGCGGCAGTTTTTCCTGCATATCTTTAACAAGAGTAAGCTGTGTCCTGCAGCGGTCAAGGTTGTGCCCCTCACGATGAATACGGAAATAATGATCACCTTCCAGATGATCAGTCAGGAAACGGATTCCATTCTCAAATGTCATAAGAATCGCCCCCATCGGCAGCATGTCGATTTCTAAATCGGTCAGTGCTCCTCCACATCCTTCAATAAATCCCCTCGCATATACATCAAAAAGATGAAGATCACAGGACACCTTTGAAAGATCCTGCTCATCTTCCAGCGCAGTACTTGCTCCAAAACGGATAGAATCGCCAAAATCATTTGCAGTAAGGCCAGGCATAACCGTATCCAGATCGATGACACAGATTGCTTTTCCTGTCTCATCGTCAATCATGATATTGTTCAGTTTCGTATCATTATGTGTAACTCGAAGAGGAAGTCTTCCATCCAGCTGCAGATCATACAGTGCATGTGTCAGTTCTTCTCTTTCGAGAATAAAATCAATTTCTTTCTGAACAGAAGCAGCTCTTCCACAGATATCCTCTGCAACTGCTTTCTTAAATTTCTCCAGACGATCCGGTGTATTATGAAAATCCTTGATCGTCTCATGCAGAGTTTCTGCCGGATAATCCGCAAGAAGTCTCTGGAAATGTCCAAAAGCCACTGCACTCTGATAAAAATCATTATCATCCTTTACTGCATCATAGCAGGTCGCACCTTCTATAAAGAGATATACTCTCCAGTATTCTCCTGTAGAATCTACAAAATACGGAAGGCCATCATTACTTTTTACCAAAGTAAGCGTCTCTCTCTCCGGATCTCCGCCATTCTCGATGATCTTTTTACGAAGCCAGGCAGTAACGCCGCTGACATTCTCCATCAGTTCTACCGGTTTCTTAAAAATACTCTTACTCATTCTCTGCAGAATATAACGTTTTGTTCCCTGTGGTGTCTCGTAGGTCAGTCTGTATGTATCATTAATATGTCCACTTCCATATCGGATACATTCTTTCAGTTCACCCGGCAGTTTAAATCCATCAATTGCTTCGTGCACTTTATTACTGGTCTCCACTTATGCTTCCTCCCACAGTTTCTGCGGATACAGACCCTGATCTTTCAGATTCTGGATTGCAGTCATTACCATTGGTTTATCTTCTTTGTAAGTAACTCCATACCATTTATCTTCGGATTTTAGCACCTTGACAGTAGCTTTCTTTTCCTGAAGAAGTTCATCCACAACAAACGGAAGGAAGTATTCACCTTTCATCGGGTTATTCTTGATCGCATCATCCAGGAATGCTGTGAAACGCTCTTTTAATTCCTTAAGGATGCTGTTCGAAAATCCCCACATATTCATGGAAACAATACTGCCTTCCGGAAGCATTGTCCAAGATTTCCCATCGTCTTCTGTATATGCCGTACCTCCATCATGTTTCTCGATATGAGTACGCTCATTGATCTTGATCAGATGACCTTCCTCATCTGTCACGCATACCCCTCTGGCAACATGACCATTCTCTGTCAGAGTATTTTCCAGACGATATCCAACCATCATATAATGGTAAACATCTTCTTTTTCCTGCTCAGAAGTCAGGAAATCATATGCCATCTTAAATGCATGTACTCCATAATAGTCATCTGCATTGATAACAGCAAATGGTCCGTCAATCTCATCAATACAGCTTAAGACGGCATGACCGGTTCCCCATGGTTTTACTCTTCCCTCAGGAACAGTATATCCCTCCGGGAGATTATCAAGTTCCTGGAACACATATGCAACTTCGATCTGCTTACTCAGACGCTCTCCGATTGCTTCACGAAAAGCTTTTTCATTTTCTTTCTTTATGATAAATACAACTTTTTCAAATCCGGCTCTCACTGCATCATAAATAGAAAAATCCATAATAATATGACCTTCTTTATCGATCGGATCGATCTGTTTCAGTCCACCGTAACGGCTTCCCATTCCCGCAGCCATAACTACTAAAACTGGTTTCTTCATCAATTTTCCCTCCTGTTTCTTCATACTCTTTTAAATCGTACAACAGAATTTCAGATATGACAACAAATAATTTTATTTCCCATACCATATTACCTTTTTTTCATTTTTAGTATTTGCACAAAAAAATTATATTTTTGCACATTATCAATAATGATTTGACTATTTATCACAAATTCATTAGTATAATATTTACAAACAATATTATAAATGACGAATATCATCTGACCAAGGAGGTTATCCCGTGGCATATCAGAGCATTCAACTGGATCAGGAACTATTTGTATCAGATATTTATACAATTCATTACTACGAATACAGAAATGATTTTCATTTCGATGGTGAACGTCATGATTTCTGGGAATTTCAATGTGTAGATAAAGGTGCTGCCGAAGTTATCACAGACAATGGTACCTATACTCTCACACGCAGTCAGGTCATCTTTCATCGTCCAAATGAATTTCATACTTTGAAAGCAAATGGCAGAACTGCACCAAATATCATTGTAATCTCTTTTGCGTGCAATTCCCCATGTATGAAATTTTTCGAAAATAAAATACTCGAATTTTCCGATACCGAACGAAGTATTCTGGGACGCATTATTGCGGAAGCAAGAAACTGTTTTGCTTCTCCCCTGGATAATCCATATCTTGAAAAAATGGTCAAAAAAAGTACCGTCCCTTTTGGTTCTCAGAAACTTCTGACGCTGTATCTCGAAGAACTTCTGATCCATATGATCCGCAGATACACTATCGCACATTATTCTGCTTCCGCAGGGATTTATGATTCCTGCCAGACAAGCTCTGAAACCTGCCGGAATATCATCCACTATCTCGGAGAACATGTGCGGCAGTCTCTGACGATTGAAGATATCTCCAAGGACAATATGATTGGACGTTCTCAGCTTCAAAAGCTTTTCCGTGAAGAATATCAGTGCGGAGTTATCGAATTCTTTTCCCGTATGAAGATTGACTTTGCCAAACAGCTGATTCGTGAAAATGATATGAATTTTACACAGATATCTGATTTTCTGGGATATTCTTCCATCCATTATTTTTCCAGGCAGTTCAAAACCTTTACCGGAATGTCTCCATCAGAATATGCACTTTCTATCAAAGCATTATCGGAGGAAGACGCCGCGAACGCCCTGCACTGATTTGTGGCAGGGCTACTGTTCACTCGTTTCGTTACTGTCCACTCCGTGCTCAGTAACTACTTTCTGTTTTTTCTTTTCCCTTGCTTTTTTGCGGTAAATGGGATAACGTATTTTTAGATGCAGCTGTATTATTTGAACAGCGCTTTTTAATATGTAAGATCTCTAAGGAGGGTTTTTATGAGAATCATTGTAACAAAAGATTATAACGACATGAGCAGAAAAGCTGCCAATATTATTTCCGCACAGATCATTACTAAACCGGACTGCGTTCTGGGTCTTGCTACCGGTTCTTCACCGGTCGGTGCTTATAAGACACTGGTAGACTGGTACAAAAAAGGGGATCTGGATTTTTCTGAAGTTACTACCGTCAATTTAGACGAATACCGCGGACTGACACATAGCAACGATCAGAGCTATTATTACTTTATGAATGATAATCTGTTCTCTCACGTAAATATCGACCCGGCTCACACTCATATTCCAGATGGTACTGAACCGGATGCGCAGAAAGCCTGCGATGACTTTGAAGCAATCGTAAAGAACTGTGGCGGCACCGATCTGCAGCTTCTGGGTCTTGGTCATAACGGGCATATCGGCTTTAATGAGCCTGCAGAAGATTTCCCTAAATTCACTCACTGTGTGGATCTGACCGAGAGCACCATCCAGGCAAATGCCCGTTTCTTCGACAAACCGGAAGATGTTCCTACACAGGCTTATACTATGGGAATCGGCACCATTATGCGTGCAAAACGGATTCTGTTGATTGCCAGTGGAAAAGACAAAGCAGCCATTGTAAAAGAAGCTCTCTTCGGCCCGGTTCGTCCGCAGGTACCGGCTTCCATCCTTCAGCTTCACCCGGACGTAACCGTTGTTCTGGATGAAGAGGCGGCTTCCTGCCTGTAATTCTATTGTATCTTAAAAAGGAACAGTATGAGAACTGTTCCTTTTTTTAAATCATTTTCTGTTTTTAAAGGAGGTATGACTTCTATGTTTATTCCAATTGATTATGAACAATGGGATCGGAAAGAAATCTACGATGCCTTTCACGGATATTTGTACTGTATGACTGTAGAACTGGATATCACGGAGTTTCTCAAAAAAATTCACGAAAATCACTGGAAATTCTATCCATCCATGTGCTACTGCATCGCCAAAACCGTAAATGGACATCAGGATTATCGCTATGCCAAAATCAACGGCCAGGTAGGTTACTTCGATCAGGTCAACCCGCACTACACTCTGCTTCGCACAAATTCCAACCATCTCTTCACCCATCAGTGGACTGATTATAGCGAGGATTTTGCTGCATTCCATAAACTATTTCTGGAAGATAAAGCCCTTGGGGAAGCCTGCGAAACTCTGTACTATCCAAAAGAAGATGACCTGAACAACGTACATATTTCCATTATGCCCAACACCACTTATGCGGCATTGAGTTACTCCAAACCAGATTCTTTCACCCACTACAACACTCCTACCGTCAGTTACGTCCCCTTCGTCATGATTGGAAAATATCATGAAGTTGACGGCCGGGTAAAAATCCCGATCACTACCGAATTCCACCACGCCGTCAACGACGGCTACCACGCAGAACAATTTTTTCACCTGCTGGAAGACTGCTGCAGAGAATTCTGATGAACAAAACATTCTGTAAACTCTAATTTGAAAACCACAATTTTATAAGTGGTTATTAACCCTCACAGGGTTTTAATAAAATCCTCCAAAAGCCTTGAAAATTAAGGGTTTATAGCAAAATGCTCACCTTAACTTATTATACGATTTCACACTGTTTTATTCTTCCCTTGGAAGCTGATAAGGGCAAACACAAGGGCAAGAAAATCTGATAACAAGATATAACAGAATGTGGCAATCGGAGAACTGCGACGTATGTGCGAATATATTATACTGGAGGATTTATTATATGGACAAGTACATTTTTGATAAAAGCAACGGTTTGTGGTATGAATTGCAGGGTGATTATTATATCCCTTGTCTGATACTTGCCGAAGAAGAAACACAGCCTATCGGCTTATGGGGACAACGCCACAAGCAGTATCTGAAAGAGCATAGGCACATTGTTTACACCACGATGCTGATTGATGGGACACTTAACCGCTATCTTGCAGATATTAACCAACAGGCGGAGCAAATGTTCCACAGATTGATTGAGGAAATGGTTCAAAAGCAGGGTGTGACAGAACAGTTAAAAGCAGAACAGCCTATGGAATGGATAGGATTGATGAATAACATACAAGCTTATGCAAGAGAAATTGTGAATAATGAAATAATTTTTTCATAGGATTAACGATACGAGGGCGAAGATGCTTCTACACATCTTCGCCCTTGGTTTTTTTATAGTCAATTTTTATTTCGCTTTGCGCAATACCAATAAAAATCGATGAATTTTTCCTTCAATACAACCGTTTTGCTCTAAAATTTGTTGTGCATACAGTAATCTGTTCTTGCAATTATCTACAGAGAAATTAGGAAATTCCCACTCTATAATATGCGCAAACCAAACAAGTGCACCTATATCAAAAAATTTGATTGGTCTGAAGCATTCCTGTGCATCCAAAATGTCAAAACCTACATCACAAAAACGTTTTTTAACTATATCAAGATACTGTTCTGGAAATGGAAGTTCAGTTTTTCCTAAGAGAAGCTCCACCAATTCACGGTCATTTTCAGCCCCAACCTGTTCAGTGATAAAAATTCCTCCACATTTCAAAACACGATGTATTTCTTTGGCATTAAAATCACCGTGACGATTAATGACAATATCAAATTCATAATCACCAAATGGCAACATATCCTTTCCATCACCTGCACGAAAATCAATACCGAGAGGGAGCAAGGTTTCTCTGCATAGCTGAATATTTGGGGGATAGGCTTCGGTTGCACTTGTCTTTACATAAGGATGGCGGAGAGATAACAAGAATTCACCACCACCAGTATCTATATCCAGCAGTTTCATTTCTGGGTTTAAGTAATCCAGTATGATGTGTTGATAATTCCAAGGCAAGTCCGTTTCTTCCGTATATCTTCCCTCAATGTGAGAAAAATCCCATCCATGGATATGTGCAACACTTTCTTCTTTTTTCCAAATGTCTATCAATTCTTTTTCTTTCATCGTAACTACTCCTATTTTGAATATTTTTGTTTTGTACATCAATTATAGGTGCAGCCAACTGACAACATCATAAAATAAGCTCGATACAATCTGTTGCCAGATTTACAACTGCACCGAGTAGTTACCTCGAATAAATCTCATTGTGTGAGTTCACCGCCTTTCGAATTGCCTTGTATCAGTGTATCACTTTTTGAACAAAAAAGAAAGTATCCTTAAAATGATATATTTCAAAACATAATTCTTGCCATTGGTTTTCAGTCAAATTTGTCTATGTAAGACCGCAAGGCAGGTTGCCCTGCGGTGTTGATTTCCTATGTCGTGATTATCTGTCCCTGTCTTGGGATTTCTTTCTCTGCTTCGGCTGAGCGTTCTGTTTGCCCTCTTCCTGAAGCTGTCTGAGCCTGTTACGCACACTTTGTCTTTCGGGCGGTCTGTGCTGTTTCTCGGCAGGTTTCCGTCCGTTCTTGACTGCCTGCTCCCATTCTGCAAGATCTTGGTTATACTGTGTCACAATAGCCTCTGCTTTGCGGTAAGTTTTCATAAACGCCTGTACATCAGGATAACCGTCATCTTTTAGAATATCGGGGATTTTATCCAGTTTTTCAGCAAGTTCGGTTTCAGTCTGCTGTATCTGCTTTTCCAGAGCCTTACGATCCTTGCCCTTGAAGATACCCGTTGTTTCTGCAAGCTGCTGTCGCAGATTCGGAAGTGTGACCTCCTGTATCTTCTTGATTGCTTTCGCCTGTTTCTGTACCTTTAGCATAAGGGTCTGCATTGTGCGGAACTCGTCCATATCCATATTGAGGACTGGCTTGGGTGGCATATCCTTTTCACGGATGATGGCTTGCAGAAATTCCTTTGCCTTGCCTACGATACCTCGGAACAGGTTTGGAAGCCAACCGTTTTCACGGATGGACTGACCGGCTTTGTCGTGGATTTCGGTCTGCTTGATTTCCAGTATCTTTGCTTCTTCAATGCCCGATACAAGAGCCAAATCCGCTGTTCTGTTCCATTCCTGCCTTGCGGTGTTATCTGCTTCGATTTCGGTAGCCTTGGGATTATTCTTACCTATCTTTTTTGTGGGGAGATACACGCTGTTCTTATCAAACACTTTCAATCGCTGTTCGGGATCTGAAATGTGGGAATTGATAAGCTCCGTGTAAACCTCTTTTGCTTCTGCTATGAACGCTTCTGTTTTGAAACGCTCGTCTTTGGTTGTGAATAAATGGCTTTCGTAAACTTCCCCCTTTTTGATAACGGTACAGCCTTTTCGGACTTGACCGTTCTCGTCTGTGATTTCTTTCTTGGTTCGTACCCTTTTTCCTGTTTCGTCATAAAATACGCTTCTGGTGGCAATCTTGATGTCAGGTTCGGGAAGCAGTTTCCTTTCACTGAATATGAGGTGGATGTGGTAATTGGTCTTGCGTTTGTTATGATGCAGAGCCGATACACATTCCACTCCGTACTGCTGTCTGAATTTGTTCGTAAATTCTTCAAGCACCTGCTGCGGGTCAAAGGTGGTGTAAATCTCTGGCAGGGCAATGATTAACTCCCTTGCTTCAATACCCTTTCCTGTTGTTCCGCTTCGTAGGAACTCCTGCTGGCTTTCCCTGGCGAGATTGTTCCAAAAGGTATTGTCGGCGGTACGATAGGTGGCATAAAGGTTTTCCTGTTTGGCGTGGCTCGTGATATATGAGATTCTTCCCTTGACATTGGGCAGCTTCGACATCTGAATGAACGAATGTCTTGCCAAGCTTTTGCTCCTTTCTTCGCTGAGAATACCGTACTCATTACGCAACCGACTTGTCGGGTGCGGCTGTCACAGCTATCGGTGATTGGTGGGACAGCAATGGAAATTGCGGTGCAATTTCCTCTGTATCATAGCTGAGGTGATGGTGTCCAAAGCTGTGATACAGGCTCCCCGCAGGGGCGAAATACCCAGAGTACAAATCGCAGATTTGTGCGAGGGGTGTATTTCGCTCTCAAACGCCGAGGGCTTTGGAGAACGGTCATTCCACTTTTCGTACATCATTGGGATTTAGTAAATTCCTGCCCTGATTGACCGTCATAAAACGCTCCAGTGTATCCCTGCGGATAATGGTCTTACGTCCGACTTTCAGAACAGGCAGTTTGCCCCAGTCCACCAGTTTTCGCATTGTGTTCCTACCGATACCTGTACATTCTGCTGCTTCCTCGATAGTTAACCCCATTTTAATTGCTGTCATTATACATCCCTCCTTTCAAAATACTCATTTTGCAACCCTGCGATTATCATTATACTTATTTTGCTATTTCTTGTCAACTTATTTTACAACCCATTAAGATTGTTTTTTAACTTTTATCGAGAAAGTAGTTGCAAAATAGGTTTTGATATGCTATACTTGTATTCGTCAGGAGGTGAAAACCTTGAAAAAAGAAATTACATTCACCGCAAAACAGGTTGGTGAACGAGTGAAAGAACGTCGAACAGAATTGAATCTTACAATGCCGGAACTCGGCAAGCGTATCGGAGTGAACAAGTCAACGATACAGAGATACGAAGCAGACGGCGTAGACCCAAAGAGAACAATGATTATCAATGGACTTGCAGAAGCACTGCTTACCACTCCTGAATGGCTCACAGGTCTTTCAGAAGATAAGGAATATGACAGCAGAACGCTTTGTGAAAAGGACTTGGAAGAACATATCAAGAAGTACATTGATATAGTGTCTACGGTTGTGAATGGCGAACCGCACCAACAGCTCCTTACCACATTTCTCGGAAAGATGATTGATTTGTATTCCGTTCTCTGCTACCACTTCTCCGACGCTATGGCAGAGGTTGACCGTGTGGCAGAAGATGAAGGACTGAAACAGTCTCTCCGCAGATATGCGATTGAATCGGGAGCGATTACAGAGCGAGTTTACCATAAAGAAATGGAAGCACCGATTGAGGATATGAAACGATTCTTAGACGGAATTTTACATATCTACGATGAAGGACGCACCGCTGTAAAGATGAGTGACCTTTTCGGGATAGTAGCGGAAGCCGAAGCAAGGCTTGCCGAAAAAGAATAATTCCGTGGCTCTTTGACAATGAAAAAAGCCGATTAAGAACAATCGGCGGATGTGACATTATTTACTTTACGCACACCATACGTCACAGTTCCGATTGCCACGGATAGAAAGGAGACTATTTATCAATGGCAAAAGGATCTGTAAGAAAAAAGGGCAAGAAATGGTACTACCGCTTCTATGTAGAAGATGAAAGCGGAAAAATGGTACAGCGTGAATTTGCAGGCACAGAAAGCAAATCTGAAACAGAGAGTCTGCTCCGCAAGGCAATGGAGGACTACGAAGCGAAGAAGTTCGTGGCAAAGCCTGAGAACACCATTGTGGGTATGCTGCTTGATATGTGGGTGGAGGAAGAACTGAAACCCGGCAATCTGAGCAACGGTACAGTAATGGCATATATGGGAACAGTGAACAGGATAAAGAAATATCCTATCGGCGACAGAAAGCTGAAAACGGTCACTGCGGAACATTTACAGGCATTTATGGACTTCCTTACTTTCGGAGGACAAAACCCTGATGGAACGACAGCAAAGGCACTCAGCAAAGGGTATCTGAGGTTATTCTCAGCAGTATTGCAGGGAGCATTCCGATTTGCGGTATTCCCGAAGAAACTGATTTCCTTTAACCCTATGCAGTATGTGGTATGGAGGGGAAAGAAAGAGGAATACGAACTGTTTGCAGACGAGGACGGCGAAGTTGACAATGCACCTACCATTGACCATCATCAGTTTTTAATGTTGGAGGACTTTCTGAAAAAGAAAGACAATCCTGCATTGCTCCCGATGCAGATAGCCTATTACACAGGACTTCGTATCGGAGAAGCGTGTGCTCTGACTTGGCAGGATATCAACCTTGACGGACAGTACCTCACAGTGCGACGCAGTATGCGATACAACGGGCAAAGGCACAAGACAGAGATAGGTGCTACCAAACGCAAGAAAGTCCGCACCGTGGACTTCTGCGACACTCTGGCAGATATTCTCAGAAAGGCAAAGACGGAACAGCACAAGAACCGCTTCAAGTATGGCGAACTCTATCACCTCAATTACTACAAAGAGGTAAAAGAAAAAGGCCGTACTTACTATGAAGTCTACAGCCTGCCAAGAACGGAGGAAGTACCTGACGGATACAAGGAAATATCCTTTGTCTGCCTGAGACCTGACGGAGCATACGAGTCACCGAGTACGGTTGGTGTTATGACAAGGTCGGCAAAAAAGAAACTGGAAGGGTTTGAAGATTTCCATTTTCATATGCTGAGACACACATTCACCAGCAATCTGCTCTCCAACGGTGCAGCACCAAAGGATGTGCAGGAACTGCTCGGACACGCTGACGTAAGTACCACAATGAACATTTACGCTCACTCTAAGAGGGAAGCGAAACGAACTTCCGCAAGACTGCTTGATAAGGTGGTCGGGGAAACCTAAACAAAAAGTTTCCCTTGTTTCGGCTCATAAGGGCAAAAACAAGGGAAAATACATAAGGAACGAGTATTAAAATGCCGATTTTCCTTGAAAATACAAGGGTTTCGGAGGATTGATTAGATAAATCGGAATTTATAGAACTGTGAAAAGTAAAGGTGGTAATTTTGTGGTTAAATATTGTATGAGTTTAAGTGATGAAAAAAAAGAAACTGCAATTAAAATTGCTTTGGAAAGTAAAGGAAATGTTCGTAAGCGTAAGATAGCGGTTCCGCTTCTGATGATTTTGGGTATCGTCATTATTTTTAGTAGCATATTTTTAATTATAAATTCTCCTGCTATTTTATGGTATGTCTATATGGTGATTGGAATAGTTTGTCTGCTCCTTGCGTTTAATGCAAAGTCTTTTCAAAAATTTGTATTGAAAAAAGCGGAGTTACTCTTAGATAAGTCTTTTCGTACTGGAATTGTAGAGTATCATTTTGACGCTGAAGGGATAGAAACAATTTCCCAGATGGGATATAGCAAAAATTATTGGACTGCATTTAAAGAGTACGGTACTATGGGGCAGTATATATATGTTAAACGAAAAGATAATAAAATGGTTTTGATAGATAAAAATGATTTGTCTACTGGGGAGTTAGAAGAATTGACTCAACTATTGTTAAATAATGTCAAAATGTAAATTCCAGTTCACAACTTCATATCCCTACACACAAAGCAGTTAGTCTTTAGGATTGACTGCTTTTTTCTTGCCAAAATTCCAGTTTATCAGAAAGCATTTAGGGCGGACAAGCAAAATGGCTTGCCCGTCCTTTTTTCCTTATCGCTCCTGTTCGTGCCGCTTGGTGCGGTTCTGCGTCTGCTCCGGTTGGTCGGCGCGGAGTGCAATATCCACACACCTGCGGATTTTTTGAAGCTCGGAAACATCGGCGCGGGTCTCTTTCAGTTTGGTATAATCGCTGTCCCTCTGTGTTTTGAGGTCAGCATATTCCTGTTCCCATTCCGCAATAGGCAAGGTCTTTGTTCCTTTCGGCAGATTTGCATGGAGATAGCGGCTTGCTGCGTTCCATAGTGTCAGCTCGGCGCGGTGGGCTTCCTCGTACTTGTCGCGCTTGTTTGTCCAGCCGTTTTGCAGCTTTTTCAGCTCATCGTGAATGGGCTTGTACTCTGTATAGTTCTTCCCGTATTCAATTAGCTTTTGCAGCTTCTTCATGCGTTCCTCGGCGGTTTTCATTCCCTCCCGGATTGAATAGGCTCTATCACTGACAGAGGAAAGAGAAGCGTCCAGCTCGTTAAGATTAGAGATACCATGCTCGGAAAGATAGTTGACCGCTGCCGCTATGGTTTTCAGTTCATCGGCTGTGTGCTGTTGTTGCCAACGCTGCGAATACTTCCGGCTCTTTTCTCTCTGAACGCTCAAATACTTCATCAACAGATTTGCAAGGTTGGGAGATTGCGGCGGCTGCTTCGGGGCGGTTTCCCACGCTTTGAACAGGTCGGCAATCCATTCTTTGAGCTTCCCAATCTGCGCCCGGATTTCCCGGATAAGGCGGTTTGTCTTTTGAATACTGCGGTTCAGTTCGCCTTTCTCGGTGGCGATACCTTTCTTCTCCATCTGGCAAGCCGCCACGCCCATGTGGACGGTGGGTATCTCGTCAATGCCGCGCTCGGCGTTGCTGCGGTGGTCGATACGCTCCGGGCTTCCGTTCCTCTCCAAAAAGTCGTTGGTATAGTCAGCCCATGCCTTGCGCCACAAGAGGGTGTTGTCCTTGTCGTTCCAGCCTGTAAGGTCAACCTTGTGGGTTTTGTATCTGCCACTTGGCAAGCGGATACGCTCACCGTTTTCATCAAGGTCATATTCCTTTTTGGATTTCGCCGCCCATGCTCCGCGCCCATCAAGGGGGCGCATGGTAAGCATATGGGAGTATTGCCCCTTCAGCGTGTCCAGATATTGTCGCAGAATGGTTTCTCGGCTCATAGCGTTTACCAGAGATACCTCCATACCAGATAGCTGGATGTCCGCAGGCATCAGGTCTACGCCCTCAGGGTGGTGCAGGATACCCTCGCCGGGACGAATTGGTTCATCCATCAAAATACGGCCCATAGCGTCTGACAGTGTAAAGGGCAGCTTATCAGGCTGAGGATTGCCCAAGCTGATGGTCAGGCTTCCCTGTGGGTCTCCGTCAATCAGAAGGACTTTCTTCCCGGACTGCGCCAGACCAATTCCAAGATTGGCACAAGTGGTTGTTTTGCCGACACCACCTTTTTGGTTGGCTATGGCAATAATCTGTGTATTCATGATTTCACCTCATTTCTTTCTAAGTTTAGATATGAAAAAAAGTGCCTGCTTTACCTTTCCTGAGAAAGATAAAACAGGCACTTTCACTGGCTCAATACCTCTTGTAATGAACCTCTATGTATGGTAAACTATGTCCACGATACCATGAATATAATTAAGTCTCGACGGGAATTGAACTTTTGGCTAACGCCAAATTTCGCGCCTTTGCAAACAGAGTGCAAACAATAGGGGGCTAAAATCCTTTGTTTTTGCTTGATTTTGCTTGTACAAGGTTTATAGAGAACATGGAGAAAAGCCTTGATATAACTGCATTTTCTTTATCCCTGTTGATAGGGAATATATGCACTGGGTCCATCTCCTAAGCCCGAGGCCCCCGGTTCGAGCCCGGGCAGGCGTACCAAAAACGCTGTGATCTCAACGGATCGCGGCGTTTTTTCGCTTTTGAGTGCGTTGTTTCAATGACAGCGGCAGCACCCGAAATTCAGCCGCTGCATCTTTTTGGCACCCCTTTTTCATATCGAACCGGTTTTTGTATTTTTCGCCGTTTGGCACCACCTTGGCACCATGGCACAAATCAGTCATTTGCAACCCTGGTTCGATATGAGCGATGTGAGCGCACTTAAGAGTTCGGGGGACTGCTGGAGCTGTACGATGATACTCTGCACGTCCAATGCAGTCTGTGGTTCATCAGGCGCTTTCACACTGCGCAGATCTGGGTTTGCGTAAAACGCACTTTCAAACTTCTGGGCATTGACCTTGCGGTCTTCATCAAGAATGTGCGCATAGACCTTTGTGACCATATCGGCCTGTGAATGCCCTGTGTCGCCCTGTGTGGCTTTGATGTCGCCGTGATTAAGTTTCAGCTTATAAGTCGTGCTGGAATGACGGAGAGAATGAAACACCACATTAGGGAGCTTAGCATCCCGCTTCAATCTCCGGAAAGCATTGGAAATAACTGTTTCCTCGCAGGGGCGTCCATTTGGCAGTGCTACAACGAGATTGTAGTCGAGGTATTCATCACCCAGAAACTCTTTTTGCTTATCCTGCGAATCCTTCCACTCCCGCAAAATGTAAGCCACTGTTTTGGGCATCCACACCTTACGAACACTGCTTTCCGTTTTAGGCGTTTTCAGCACGATCACCGTGCTGGCATTTTCCAAGTACATGGTTCGAGGGAATTTTTTGATGATTTCTTCTTCGCCCAAAACAGCAAGCGAGGATTCCTTCACACGAGCCAGCTCTTTCTCCACACACAGATAGGCGTTGTCGTTGGCAATATCCGCGTCGGAAATGTGAATGTTGTCCCAAGTCAGGCCAACGATCTCTCCGATTCGCAGCGAGCAGGCAAACGACAGGTTGATAGCAACATAAAGACGCCCATCTTTACATTCATCCAACGCTTTTCGAATCGTTGCCGCATCCCAGATCTCACGGGGTTTGCGCTTGACCTTTGGCAGAGTTGTGTTATCAAACGGGTTCTTTGCGACGATGTCCCAGCGTACAGCCTGTTTGAAAGCACATCGAAGAAGTTTATTGATACGCTCAATATTGGCAGGTGTCATGTACTCCGTTTTGCTGTATCGGTTCTTAAAAACAGGGCATTTCGTCCTTTGCAGTATTGTAATAAACCGATCCGCTGCGATGGTAGTTACGTCCTGCATCAGTGTGTCGCCAAGCAGCGGGGCAATATAGTTGCGGATCAGCCCCGTATTGGCTTCATAGGTGCTGGGGCTCCATTTTTTCACCCCATACAAGCTCACAAAGTCATCGAGAAAGGCGGAAACGGTCGTCTTATTGGGTGATATAAAGGTGCGGTTACCCTGTTTATATTCGATCTCTGCCTTGCGGTGTTTTGCTTCCGCTTCCGTATTGAAGGACTCCCATTTCTGTTTCTTTTCTCCGCATTCATTTAAGTAGTAATATACGACATGATATTTGCCTCTACGTCTTTTGATAGATGCCATAATAAAGGCACTGATGTTCCCTCCTGTCTTGTGTATTTTGAAAGCCAACATCTGTTAAACCGCGGTGGGCCTCTTGCCGGTGGGCATACGCCGTTTTGTTCTTGACATGCTAATTTTACACGATTTTTGGACATTTGTGTCATATAATCGTTCTACAATGGTCTACACGAATACGATGATTTTTGTATGGAATTGTCGATAAATGCGGTTTTTACAACAAAAAGTCACCGCCAGCAAAGCAGCGTGATTGCCGCTTTGCTGGCGGTGCTTCTGTATCTTCTGAATCGACGTGGATCAGTGGGACGTTACTATTCATCCGCCCATACCACTGCCCAAATCGTAGCCCAGGTCACAGGTATAGCGCCACTCCACCACGTCGCCATCCTTCAGCTGATAGCGTGAACAGCCGTAGTTGGGATACCAGCCGTTCACGTTATACATCCAGCCGGAGAGGCTACCCACGTCGAACTCGTAGAGGTTATTGATTCCCTCTACATACGCACTGTTATACATGGGAGTCCAGTTGGATTCCATGTGGATGGCATTGTCCCGACATACCCGCTGAAGGACATCAAAGACGCTCTCGCCCTCGCTGAACTCCACCTCTGTGGCGGGGAAAATGATGCCGTCCGCTGGTACGAGAAACCGCTTGCTCTCCACGCATTTATCCATGTTGCCCAAGATTGTTTCGCAGGAGATGGAGAAGGTACAGGTGTGCGTCACGGTGGTATCCACCGTCGTGTCCTGCGGCTCTACCGGGTCAGGCTTGCCCTCCGGGACAGGCTCAGTCATGTATTGGTCCTTATCGCCGGTGTCCTCCGGCTGCTCCGTCTGCGTTTGGCCGCAGGCCGCGCAGGACAACAGCAGAAGAATTGTCAGAAGCAGGGTAATGATATGCTCTATTTTTGTTTTCACATTACTGCTCCTTCTTGATACGGCGGTAACGGCGGATCATACCGAAAGCCAACAGTGCGGCGATGATGACGGCCAGCAGTATCGCACCCAGCGGCGTTTCGGTCAGGGCAGAGCCTACGATCTCGAACACGCTGTTACCCTTACCGTCCGGGCCGAACTTGCCGTTCTCGGCGGCCTGGAGGTAGGTGAGGGCGGATACAACGGAGGAGAAGTCCATAACAGGGTTTTCGTACGATGGGATATCACTCAAACCATCCACAGAGGACTCTACCTCCGTCTTGGAAACAAAGCCCACACCCTCAATATAGAACGTTCTCAGCCCATCGGCCACTGTGTTTCCGTTTTTTACGAAGCGGTCATCATTCAAAGAGATGCCTGCGGCGTTCATCATATCCAGTACGGCAAGAGTAGCTTCTCCATCGGGTAAGCCATCTCTGCCGGGGAAACTGCCATCCGCAAACTGTACGGATGAAAGGTATTCGATAGCCTTGTCTATTGCTTTGGCAATATATTCTTTGTCAGTATGGGGAGCAAGGGCGGCCACATTCTCAGCGGTGAACTGCACCTCCTCCCAAATCGAATTATCGGCATCGTAACTGAACTTACCGTCCACCATTTGGTTTTGCAGCATTTTGGCGGCGTATTTATCCACTACACTGTCAGCATCTACGCCGCGGGATCGCCATACAGAAAGATCGATAGAATCCAGATCCTTCAGTGCATCCGCCAAATCTCCTGTCCCCTTACTGCTCACATCGGTAAGCGGCGCAAGGAAGTCAAGTCCATTGACATCTGCAGGGTCTATGTCCAAGACCTTCATGGCGCGCACCGCGCCCGGCGAATAGGTTGCGGATTTGAGCCCCATCAGGTATTCACTGTTGGTGTCGGTAAGGTGTTGCATGATCGTCTGCAATTCGCCTTTTTGTTCTTTAGTCAATTTGCCCTGCGCCTGCTCCAGCGACAGTACCTCTTTGGCATAGTGGGAAATAGCTGATTCAGAAACAATAGTCACATTTTCATCCCAAAACCAGCCATCTTCTACCTTTTGGTAAGACGTATCTGCCTGCTCCTGCAACAATGCCTTATAATTAATGGATGAGGGTTTTACTTCGTTGCTCGCAGGAGGGTTATCAATTTTTGTACTGTTTCCAGCTATCCTACGCATCGTACATAGGCCACTATAGGGCTCGGCGTTGTCATACATTCTGCGCGAAACAACTCCCTCTCCGCCGTCCGGATCTTTCATCAGGCTGGAGCCGGCCTCATACCAGCCGCCCCACGACTCCTTATACCTCCACCAATGGTCCTCGCGGTAGAAACCCTGATACGGCTCATTTCTCGCATCCTCAAAATAGAACCCTTGATACCACCCCATCATGCCGTCCAGCACGGTATGGCCGTCCTTGGTGAAACGCTCGTCCGTAAGGGAAATTCCCAGCGCGGCCAGCATCTCCAGCACCGCCGCGTCCTCCTCCACGTCCTCATCGCCGTATTTGACGAAACCGCCGCTGGGGAGCTGCTGCTCGGAGAGATAATCCAGTGCCTTATCTATGGCCGTGGACACGTCCTTGCGGTTTTGATAAGGTGCAAGGGCCTGTACGGATTTTGCCGTCAGTAGGATATAGTCAAAGCGATCCGGCTCATCGTCCACGCCTTTTTGTTTTAGTTCCGCAGGCCACTTAGAGGTATAGCGGAACTCGCCGCTGCTCTGCTGGCGAGCAAGCGCTTCTGTCAGCAGCGTTTCACGGAGGGCGTTGAACTCGTCGGTCTTGCCGGCGTCACCGGCGGCATCCAAGTCCATCAGCATATCCAGCCGATCCTCGTCCGCTTCCACCAGCTCCGGCTTCCGCAAGGCATCCATGAGGTCGTGTCCGGCGAAGTCCGTCACATCCAGCCCCATATCCGCCACCGTGCGGATAACACCGGGGATGTAGGCCGTTTTGCCCCGCTTGACCGCGAGATCCAGCCAGTCAGCCAGCGCTTGCAGGTATTCGTCATAGAAGCCGCTGGGGACAGCTGCGCCGGAAGTCCACAGGGCATAGACCGCCTTGGCGTTCTCTTCCTGCGTAGCGGTGGCAAGGTAGTCCTTGCTCTCGGTGACGCGCTGGATGACCAGCTGCGTCACTGTCTGATACGCCTGCTCCGCCTCATCTGTCCAGCCGTCCGTGGGAGCAGCTTGTGCTACGATGGGCAAAAGTATCACCAGTGTCAGCAAGGCTGTGAGTAATCTTGTGATATGCTTTCTCATTTGCTCTCCCTCCTGCGGCGGATGACCACCGTCGCAGCTACCATAACGACTACCGCGCCACCGATGATAAGAAACAGGTTTCTTTGTGCTGCGTCCGTCTGCGCCTTCACGGAAAGTACGGCGTCCCAGTTCTGGACAAGCTCTTTGTCGTGGCCTGACAGCACCTTGTAGCGCTTCACCAGCCTGTCCACCGTGGACTTCTCGCCCAGTCCCGGATCGGTCATGGGGATGATTTGTTCTTGAATGTCCACGTTGATGCTCTCTATCTCCGCGTACAGTGCGTCTATGTCGGCTTTTGCCTGCGTCAGCTTAGTCATGTAGGTATCGTAGCCTTCGAAATCACGGCTCATTTTCAGCTTGTCCAGCAGGGCTGTCACCTCGGCATCGTTCTCCGTGGACAGCTTTTTTGGCAGGGCGTCCGTCTGCTGCTGGTCGGCCTCGGTAAACTCGTAGCTGCCCGCAAAGGACACCTCGCTTTCCTCCGGCGTCAGTATCTTGGCGGACACGCTGCCGGGGCGGAAATCGTACAGGATGCTCATACCCTGTGCCTGCCGCCATACGGCCACCAGTGCCAGCAGAGCCTGGTCGGTGGCGATGCTGTTGCTCTCGCCGGGGATGGCGGAGGGATTGCCGGGGTCGGACTCGTAGGAGTGGGCAAATCCGCCGTCTTCCTGCTGGTAGTAGAACAGGGCATCCAGCAGATTGATGCCGTTCTTGATGAACCGTGAGTCGTTCTGCGGATCAACACCGATGGAGCACAGCGACACGATGATCTGTGACACGGACTCGGAGTTCCGTGTGCCCCAGCTGCGGAAGTCGCCGGTGTCCAGCTGCAATTTTGAAAGGCAGTCCAGTGCCTTGTCCACCGGGTCTTTCACGTTGAAGGTGGCGTTACGGTAGTACGGCGCAAGCGCCTGTATCGCCATGGCCGTGATGTCCGGGTCGGCGGTGCTGCCCTGTGCAAAGCGCAGGTTGAAACCATCGTCGGGGAGCTGGAAGGACAGTATCTTCTTGATCATCTCCGTGCGGGTGTAAGACGAGCCCGCAGGGATGTTGTACTTCATACTGTCCAGCGTGATAAGTCCCCACAGCCAACCGTTTAACCCCTGTGCGCCGATGTCCACGGTCTTACCGCGGTCATATACGCCGTCCGCGATGAGGTTGATGTCGTTGCCGTCCGCGTCCTTACCAAAATGGGTGGGGTCGCCGCCGCAGGCCAGCACAGCAAGGGAGATTCTATGCCACTCGGTAGCCTTCACCCTGTCCAGCTTGTCCGGCTCACGGTATTTCTGCTCGACGTAGGTCTGCAACGCTGCGAGGTAGGCGTCGTAATCGTCTTCCACACCGCATCGGCTCAAGCCGATGGGCAGCCAGTCCGTGGCGGAGCTGCCGGCATAGGTCAGCTCGTCCCCAGAGAGAAGATAGTCGCTATCTTCCAAACCCAACGCAGAGCGCTTCTGCGCCAGAATGCCGTAAATAGCTTCAGAAATCTCTTTGACAGTGTATTTGCCCTGCGGCACCACCTGTCGTTGATTCTGCTTCTGCGCTGTCTCTGCCTGCTGCGCGGTCATAGGACTGACGGTGATGCTTACATCGCCGGTGAATGTACCGTTCTTGAACTGCACGCGGCCAATAATATTGGAATTCTCCAGCGGCGTGATGCTGCCCCACGTTTCCTCGGTCCACTGGGCGTCCTTACCTACCTGTATTTCCACCGTGCCGGTGAAGAAATCCGGATGGTCAAGCGTCACGGACTGCACATAGTACATCCCATTGATAGAAATGCCACAGCTCGCTTCATCTTCTTTGTTTTTGCCCACGGCCAGCGACACGCGGGCGACCTTACCTGTGGGCAGAGTATGCCCCTCGTTGGCCGTCAGGTTCAGCACATCCGCGCTGTCTACGCCCGCTTTCTCGAACACCCAATAGGGCAGATCGTTCCCTGTCGGAGCATTGACGGTGATGCTATATCCCGCCGCGTAAGTCAATGGCATACTGCCAAGTATCAGCACCAATGCCAGCAGAAACGCCGTCAAATTTCGCACTTTTCTTCTCACAGAGGCATCCCTCCCGTTTCCGTTTATATAGCCGTATTCGCGTGGACGGAAATTCCGCCCACGCGAATCGGCAGACTACGCCCGCGGCGTAATCAGGTTTAATTATTTCTCGTCATGCTCGTCACGCTTGACCTTGTGGTAACGGCGTACCGCGCCCACGATGATCAGCGCCGCGATGACAGCCACGATGCTCCAGACGAGGATGGGATTCTCACGCACCACCGTGCCGATGATCTCCCACACGGAGTTACCGCTGGCGCCGCCCTCGGTATCCTGTCCATCCGGCACATCATCCGGGGCGTCGGAGGTCTGGGGATCGTTGGCAGTGTCGGTATCCGGCTCGTCCGCGTTCTCGGACAGGCTGTCCATGCTCACCTGCTGGGAATCCAGCCACACCGGGAAGGTCATGGACGTGCCGCTGGCCTCCCACTTGCTGTACAGACGGTCTGCCAGTGCCGCAAGGCTGCTGGCGTACTGGCCGTAGATACTCTCATAGGTACCGCTGGCCATGCCGCCGCCACCGGTCAGCCACGCGCTGAACACCTCATCGCTGCCGGAGTCGATGTATTTCTGCAGCGCCTTGGCGATGGTATCGCCGTCCTTGCCGTCCACGCCGGTGTGCTCGTTGAGGCTGGCCAGCAGCAGCGCCGCCAGATCCTTGGCCTCATCGGTCTTCTTACCCACGGCCGCGGTGGCCATGTTGTCCAGACTATTGGTCAGCAGAGCGCGGACGACGTTGGGATTTTCTTCCAGCCACTTCTGGAAGGACTTGTTCCCGCCGTTGGAGCCCCACTCGGCGTAAGCGCCCAGCACAAGGCCCTTGATGTCGTACTCCACGTCCATGTTCAGGCCATCCTGCAGGCCCTCGTCGTCCTTGTCGCCGGTGCCGGTACCGTCGCCGCTGCCTCCGTAGTAGTACCCGCCGCCGCCACCGGGGGTAGCGGAGCCGAAGGTAACCGTAACGAGGACGTTGCCTTCGTTGGGCATGGTAAATGTGCCCGGGTTGGAGATGGACTTCGCCGCGGTGCCCACAGGGAGCTGAACGGTCATGGACTTCAAGGCGTAGGTGTTATCCATGGGCGTAGCCGTAACGGTCACACTCATACCCTTGGGCCCGTACACGGCATTATCCGCATCGCCGGTAAAGTTGCGGTTGCTCTTGATACTCATCGAACCGCCCGTGCCGCACTCGGCTTTAGCACGGTAGTAGCTGGTGGAAGTTCCCTCACCAATGGGAATAGGATAGTTGTTTGCACCTTGCGTCCAGTAGTTGGCGTGTGCGTCGGTGCCGCCGTCCACGCCCCATGCCACCTTGCCGCTGGCAAAGTCGTCCGCACTGGCCCAAGTGCCTGCGCTGCTCACTGCTGTAGCACTACTGGCGAGGTAGTAGCTGTTGGTGACTTTGATCTCAGTCGAGTTAGGCGCAAGGGCGATGTTCTCCCCCGCTACATAGCTGAAGCAGTTTTTAATCGTGCTTCTACCGTATCCCGAAATACCATACGCCCAATCCGATTTATAAGTGCTGATAATTTTGCCGGTATTGTAGCAGAACGATGCTCCCGTAGAATTGTTAATGCCCGCTACACCCATGCTGCCGCTTACATTTGCATAACCTTTAATTGTACCGGTATTCCCACATTTTTCAGCATAAGCACTATTGTTGGACATTCCTGCCGCTAAACCATTGGTGCTTGTCACTGCGCCGCTATTTATGCAGCTGGTTATAGCTCTACCTGCCGTGGCGATACCTGCGGCGTAATTCCGACCACTGACCGTGCCGCTATTGGTACAGCCTGTGAATTCGCCTCTTGCACCGCTTGTGTCACACGCCCAGATACCGGCGGCAATGCCGGATTTTCTGGCAGCTGAAGTTGCGGTCGTATTGATATTCGCAGAATTGTGGCAGTTGACGACTGTCGGCGAGTTATCATCACTATCGGTACATATGCCGGCAGCTCTTTTTCTCCCAGTTACACTGCCGCCCTCAACCCAGCAATTTTTAGCACTTATGTTGCCACTACGACCAACAAGACCACCAGCAGAGGCGTTACCACTGTTTACTGCAACATTATTTGCCGTAATGTTGATTAGTGTGGCACCATCGTTGTCATAGCCGATCAAACTACCGCAATAAGAATTACCTGTGACCACCGGACTATCCAGCGTCAAATTCTGGAATGTTGTATATGACGCATAACCAAACATACCTGCATAGCCGGAAGCAACATTCACCTTCAGGTTGCGGATGGTGTAGTGATTGCCGTCCAGATTACCCGCAAACGCATTTCCAACAATACCGATAGGCGTCCAGTTGTCAAACTGCGTCATATCAATGTCATTTGCCAGTCTGAACCACTTACCCTTGTAGTTAAAGCCCTTGTCGTTGACCTGCGTCTGCAGGGACTGAAGATCGTCCGGAGTCTTAATCAAATAAGCGCCATCCGCATCGGTGTCCCAGATATTCTGCCATACCGCATAGAGAGTGACTGTTTCACCCTTTTTAACGCTAACTTCCGCAGGAGTGATGGTGCCCTTAGATGCATCAAACTTGTACCCCGGTGTCGCAGCATTTGACTTCTCATCCCAGCCGAGGAACGTGCCGTTTTCGTGCTTGAAGCCAAGATCAGTGTCCTCGACGCTCTTAATCTGGAAAACAGCGGACTCGACTCCAGCAGCCACGGTTCTGTTAATTTCCACAGCCCTGCCAGTGGTGGCACCATTAGGATCGTAGATCAGCGTAACTGCGTCAATGTCTTCTTCAAAGTTGCCATCCCATCTCCGGATGTGAATGGGGTTATACGGTGATTCGGTTTTATTTGTCCATTCAATGTAGATACCAAGGTTTTCCGGCGTGTTCAGCACCTCAACCAGTTCCTGTGCATCATCACCGGTGCCGACGGTATAAATGACTCCACCGTCTTCGCCCGGTGCTGCAATAATGCCCTGCACCGTGCTTTCCTTACCGTTCTTGATATAACCGGATTTCTCCTCGGTAACGATCTTGCAGATATAGTAGCTGTTGACCACCATACCACTGCTGATACCGTAGGCCTTATTTGCCGCACCGGTCACACTGCCGAGGTTGTAGCTGTTGGCTACTGTACCGCTGCCCGCGATGCCGCCAACACTATAACTCGTGCCGCCTGTGACATCACCGAAGTTGGCGCAGTTGGTCACCGTACCGCTGCCGCTGCCGACAATGCCGCCAGTCGTGCCGCCGGTCACACTGCCCTCATTCCAGCAGAGATTTACTACGCCGGCACTCGTGCTATTGCCAACAACACCGCCGGCAGATGCACTTGCACTCTCAGCGTTGACATTTACCTCGCTCAAGCAGTTTTGTACCGTGCCGCCGTCGTTGTATCCCACGATGCCGCCGATACAAGACACGCTGCCGCTTGCCTTTGCACTGCCCTGAACCTGCAAATTCTGCACGGTACCCTTCAACCAGCCGAACAGACCGGCATATCCTTTTGCCGCATCCACATTCAGGCCTATTATAGCATGGTTGTTGCCGTTAAATGTACCGTCAAAGCTGCTGCTCACGCCGATGGGCATCCACTGGATATTATTAAGGTCAACATCTCTTTCCAGAGACAATTTCCACCCAGCAAAAGACTCGTATTTGCCGAGTTCACCGTTGACCAACAGGGAGAATCCCACCAGCTCATATGCGGTCTCGAACGCATAGGCTTTGGTTTCCTTGTTGCTCTCGTACCAGCCGATGTCCGCCTCGACCAGCGAATAGGTATATTCATTATCCTCTGCACTGGATCTTACTCTAAGCGCAAGCCCATCGTCTGTACTTATCGGTGCGTACGGCGAAAAGATGATCTGCTGGTTTGCAGGAATCCCCTGTATCGTCAGCGGTACATCAGCTCCGCTTGCAGCGTAGAAATACTGCTTACCGTCAGTACCCGTTAGAGTCCGCTTATCACTGTTGCCTATTGTTACAACAACGCTGGGCTGTAAATTCGCGGGTTTGGTCAGCGTCAATTCTTCTGCATAAACAGAGCTCGACAAAACAGGCAGCTTCTTCTGCGCGGTAGTATCATATCCCCAACCCAACTCATACGCCACACGGCCCAGGTCAAATTCATCCTGCGTCCGGGCGCCGGTATCGTCATCGGTATCTTTCTTGTTATAGGTAGAACTTGTTGCCATGTAGTAGCAGTTGGCATATGTACCCACTCCCACAGGCTTCAAATCCTCTGTGCCATAACAATATCCTGTATCCACGGCATTTGTGCTGTCATTCTTGCCCACAAGACCGCCAATGACAGCGTTTTGACCGCTGCCGCTGACCTCTGCGGTACAAGCACAACTGTACACTCCGCCAGACTTCAGCCAACCTACGATACCGCCCACGTTGGCTCCGGCAGCAGCAGATGTCACTTTGCCGTCTTTGACGGTCACATTCTGGATCGTACCGCCGTCTACCACGCCGAACAAACCAGCGTTGGCATAGTCACCTGCAACGGTCATGCCGGAGATGACCTTCTCATTGCCGTTAAACGTGCCCTTGAAAGGATGATCCGCATCCTTGCCGATGGGAGCCCAGTCTTTGATACCGCTCAGGTCAATGTCCGCATTAAGAGTGATCGTTTTCCCGGAAAAGTCGATGTGCTTGTCGTTGACCAATGTGGCAAGGAAGCGCAATTCCTCCGGAGTCTGGATTTTGTAGCTGCCTGTCGTGTTGTTGTAGTACCAACCGCTCTCCGTCAAATCGGCCGTAAACTCATCCTCTGTACCATAGTACAGGGTAATGATGCCGTTTTCATCCACGTCTTCCGTTTTCACAGTGTATGGCGTCGAGGTCGGCACCAAATCCGCTTCCGTGATCGTAACGCCATCCCCCTGCGGATTTTTGACCGTATAACGGACATCGCCGGTTCCCTCTGCTGCCACCAACATAAGCGCGTCGCCACTATTTGTCAGCTTGCTCTGCACCAAACTGCTTCCGAAACCGACTTTTCCAGCCACAGTAGAATTTTTAACGCCGGTGGCCAATTTTACCAGCGCATCATACTTCAACGTTGTGTCGATAATGAGATACGAACTCCCTACCTTCCACAGAGGCAGGCCATTCTCGTAGGCATAGGGGTTCAGCAAATCTGCCACCGTGCCGTCCCCAAATGCTTTGTCTTCGTAATAGGCGCCCTTGCTGTTGTCATGCACGTTGTGGTAGCAGTTTGTGCCACTCCGGGCTCCATATACACCCAATACGCTCGCACCATCATCTGTACGGTAATACCAGCAGTTCGTGGCAGAACCCGAACCTACCACACCACCGGTATAGGATGTACCGGCGGTCACAGCACCATAAAAACCGCAATTCTGCACCGTGCCGCCGTTGAGCCTTGCCACGATGCCGCCCACGTAGTTCTGCCCTGTTGCTGTTACCCTACCGGCAACAACGAGGTTCTGCACCACGCCACCTCTTCCAACATAACCGAACAGGCCTTGATTCTGCACCGCGTTATTGATATACAGTCCGCTTATGGTATGCCCATCGCCATCAAACGTGCCTTGGAACTTGTTCGAGCTGTTTCCAATGGGCGTCCACGTGTTTTCGCTTGTCGGCACATCGTCGGTATTCAGTCGGATGTCACTCGTCAGCTTAAAGTAGTTGCCAGAATAGCTTTCACCCCCATTGACCTTCTCTGCCAGATATGCCAGTTCCGCACCGGTGCTGATTTTGTAGGGATCATCAACCGTACCAGCACCATCAGCAAACTTTTCCGCAGGCTTACCATCCCACACATCACTGTCAGTATCATCATTCAGCGGAGCGATGTCGTCCTCACTGTTATTCTCGTCCTCGGTGGGCGGCTCGTCCTTGTTGTCCTCGTCCTTCTTATCCTCGGCAGGATTTTCCTCGCCCTTCTTATCCTCACCGGGCTTGTTGGCGTCCTCGGTGTCCTTGTCCTCGTCGTCTTTGTTTTCGCTGTCCTTGCCGTCAGCGGGAGTACTCACGTCGCCGCTGCCGCCGTTCCCGGCGTCCCCGCTGGGGGTGGTGCCAGTTGTACCAGCGCCGCCCTCGACGATGGTCGTGCCGCTGTCGTCTACCACCTCCGTGGCAAACGCCGCGGGGGTCACCAGCGTCAGCGTGAGCACTATGCTCATCAGCAGGCTCACGATGCGCCGGGACAGATTGCTTGTCCGTTTCTTCATGTGTTTTCTCCTCTCTTTGTTGGTTCTATCTATATAAAAACTTTTCAGTTGCCGCTTTTCGGCATCACCACATACAGCTTCCCGGTCTCCGGATCCTCGTACACCGTGCCCTTCTGCTCGAAGCTGCTGGAGGACTGGATGTCCTGCTCCATCTCCTCCGCGTTGTCCAGCTCCTGCATCTGCTCCCTTTGCAGAATTTCCACGCGAGTCTTGCTCAGGTCCACGTTCCAGTTCAGAATGACCGCCGCCATCAGCCCGCAGGCGAACACCAGCATCACGTCCGCCAGATTCGCCACGCCAGCCATGGCGTCCACTTCCTCCGTCACATGACGACGGGAGGAAAACTTACCCTTCAACATCTGCCGTGACCTCCTCTAAAACTGCCTCCATCAGCGTTTCCAGCGACACCATATCGTCGTTGTACCACCGCTTGCGGATGTGGGAGATAACGCTGGCCACCGCCGCGCTGATAACACCCGCGATGGTGGTGTCGAACGCCACGTTCATGGACTCCGACAGCGTCACCGTATCGCCCTGTCCCAGCGCCACGATGCCGGGGCCCAGGGGTATCAGCGTACCCAGCAGGCCGAACATGGGGCCCAGCTTGGCGATCATGTCGGTGACGGAGGTGGTGCGGGCGTTCCGCGCTTCCTCCGTGGCCAGCAGGCGCTCCGCCAATGCCGTCAGGGTGTCCTTGGGCAGGTTGCGGCTCTCTGCCAGCTCCAGCAGGGCCTTCTTCTGCCGCCGCAGCAGGCCGCTGTTTTCGATCAGGTCCGCAAGGCCGTCCGCACCCGCGGTATGTACGTCACGCAGCAGCTGGGGCACTTCGCACTTATGCTTGCGGCGCTCCGCGATGTACTCCACCACGATGTCACCGATCTGCCAGACCGCACCGGCCATCAGTACGATCAGTATGATGAGGCAGGGGATCAGCAGCGCCTGCGCGATGGTATGCAGTATTTCACTCAAAGAGATCATGTGTGTTTGCTCCTTCTATTTCTTCCTATTTAAGTAAGTTGTATGTGGTTTTGATTTTGCCGTTCAACAAAGAGAGGAGGTGGGAGGGGCGGCTTTTCCCCTCCCACCCTTATGGAAAGCTGACAGTCTCCGTTCAGACCGTCGTGGCTTGACAAGGGTAACTCAGCAGGACACCTCCTGCTCCGCGGCTTCCGCCGCTTTCTCGATCTCACGCTGGCGGGCAGCGGCATCGCGTTCTTCCTTCTTCTCGCGCTCCAGCCGCTTTTTCTCTTTCAGTCGCGCCTGCTGTGCCGCATGGCTGGCGGCGGCCTTAGCGCGCTTCTCTTTCTTCTTGCGCTCGGATTCCTCGTAGAACAGCGGTTCCTGCACGGTCTTTTCCCGCTTGTATCGTGCCGTGTCTTTCAACTTAGGTTCTTTCGTCGGTGGCCGCAGGTGTGCCATCTCCAATACCGCGTCCCAACTGCCGAAGCGCTCCTCGATAAACGTGCCGCCGTCTATCTCGCAGGGGCTGGGCGTGTGCCGCAGCAGCTCTGCACGGTTGCTGACGTATTGCGATAGTTCCGCCAGCGGTGTGTCCGCGTGTTTTTCGGCAAAGGCCGCGTCGCGGGCTTCCAGTGCAGCCACGGTTCGCTTGGCCACATTACGCTCGAACCAGCTTTTGTAGTCAAATCTCTCGCGTGGGTTTCTGTTGGACATGGACGTGATCCTCCTTCACAAAAAAATCGCCGGTTTTCCGCAGAAAACCAGCGGTGATCTGGCAGAAATGAAAATACGCTGACGATTATCGCCAGCGCGCACTCCCGCCTATGCCGTCAGGGAGAGATCGCCCGCTGTACAACACTGATCCTCCATCGTGCAATTCTTCTGCCCTAACGTCACGAAGGATTTTGTCCTTCTCGTACCTGAACCTACCTTCTCAGAGCGTTCGCTCCAATGGCTGCTATTCGCCACACGGCATTTCTGCCGCTTTGGTCCATTCCTTACGTCAACAGCGCCGTCCGCAGGGGGTATCACCCCGTTCCTTCAAAACTGCCGCCTGACGGTAACGATGTACCGCCTTTACAGCGACAGCCACACGACTTCGCAAGACCTTTTATTCAGTTTTTGGTCACATCTGTTTTCGCAAAGTAACATACTTTGCGAAAACAGTCCAAAAATGACCGTATAACAGTATATTCCAGCTTTTCCGACTTGTCAATATGGACTTGCGAAATGCAACATATTTTGCCTGTGTGCCTCGGAAGCCTTGCGCCACAACGGCTGGCAGTCTCTTTCGCAAAGTATGTTACTTTGCGAAAATTTTTTGCCACTTTCTGGATAGAAAAAAGACTCCTTTCAGCGTCCTTTTTTACGTTATTCCCTTGAGAAATCCTATTCCCTCTACGGCCCTGCGCTTGTAGTCCATGGACGAGTGAACGTACAGCCGCAGGGTGGTGCGGACATCGGCGTGGCCCAGCAGCTCACTGACGCTTTTCACGTCCACGCCGCGTTCCACGCAGCGTGTGGCGTAGCTGTGCCGCAGACAATGAAAATTGCGATACCGCACGCCGCAGCGCTCCAGCAGCGCCTTGTAGCGATACTGGCAGGTGCGCGGGTCGGGAACAAGCTCTCCGCCGGTCAGCAGGTAGCTGTCCGGCTTTTTAGCCTCCGGCTTCAGCATCCGCAGCATCTCTTTTGGAATGGGTATCCAGCGTTCGGAGGTCTCCGTTTTGGGCGGCTGCACCATCAGTTGCGTCCCGCCGTCCGTCTGCGCGATGCGCTCCACCGTCCGCTGGATGTGCAGCAGTCCCGCGCCAGCGTCCACATCCTGCCACTGCAGGCCACACAGCTCTCCCAGCCGCAAGCCTGTGTAGGCCGTCAGCAGCACGCCCAGCCCTGTCCTGTCCGGGCGGTGCAGGATGACCTGTCCCATCTGCTTCAGCTCCGGCTCGGTGAACACCTCCACGGCTTTCTGTTTTGTCTTGGGCAGTTCCACATCATCGCCGTACCCCACACCCGCGATGGCCACGATCCGTAATAGCAATCCGCCTACCTCCCGCACCAGCTTGGGCGAATAGTCCTCCTGTAACTGCTGGATGAAGTCGTTGACTTCCTCCGCCGTCAATTCCGCTGCCACGCGCTCTCCCAAACGCGGCAGGATATGACATCGGATATTGCGGCGGTAGCACGCCAGCGTGGAGGGCTTTACGCTCCCAACCATATCCTCTAAAAAGATGGTGGACAACCGCCCCACCGTGGCATCCCTGCGGACGTACTTTCTCCGTTCTCCCATTTTTTTAAGCACCTTTCCGTCCCCCCATAGGTGCCCTGACTTCATGCTTCATGCAAAAAGCGCCGGCAAATGCCGACGCTCCTCTCGTGTAAACGGGCGCGAAGCCCCCGTTCATGCAACTCGGTTTCAGGCGTGTGCATTGTGACGCTTACCGGCGTGACCTGACTTATCTCCTGCCTCAGAGGAGCCTCACAGTGACCTGTTCGCGGGGACTTTGACCCACATTCCAACTTTCACCGAAACGCCGCGGCGTTTCGGACCGGTAAGCCTATTCACTTTTTGGGGGCTACGGGTGCTATTATGATGAACACCCCGCCGTTTTGCAAGAGGGTATTTGTTTCGCGGAACGACACATTTCCGAGAGATATTTTGTGTGTTCCTGCGAAGCCTTATGAGGACTGCGTTCTTGTCTGCGTTGCATTACGAGTTCTCATGCTTTCGCCGCGAAAGTTGAACGTTTATGTGTTCCCATTCTCCGCCACCCACGTCCGTACATAGTCCACGAACAGACGGGTGGAGTTGGAAAGTGCCTTCTTGTCCTTGACACCGATGCCGATGGTACGGTAGAAATGCAGGGGCGCATGACAGACCTTGATGGGCGTAGGACTGTTCCGCACCATCAGCTCCGGCAGCAGGCTGATGCCCAGTCCCTCGGACACCATGGCCAAGATAGTCCTGTCCTCCCGTGCGATGTACTTCACGTTGGGGCGGATGCCCATCTCGTCGAAGGCCGCCATGATCTCGTAGTCGTCGCCCTCCTCCAGCTGGATGAACGGTTCCTCCGCTAAGGCAGACACAGGGAACGGGTCACGGTCGGCGTAGGGATGGTCACAGGGGACGATGACCTGCAATTCGTCCCGGTGCAGGGCGTAGGTCTGCAAGCGCTTCACCGACGGCAGGCGCAGAAAGCCACAGTCCACCGTGCCGTTGACGATCCAGCCCTCGATCTGATCGTAGAAGTCGCCGGTAACAACTTCAAACTCGATGTTAGGGTACACCTTCCCGAAGCTCTTGAGGATACGGGGCAGCCACTGGGCGGACACGCTGGAGAAGGTGGCGATCTTCACCAATCCGCTGTCCATGTCCTTCAGCCCCTCTACTGTCTGCATGAGAGAATGGTGGGCGGCGCACAGCTTTTCGATCTTGGGCAGTACCGCACGGCCGTCCGCCGTCAGCACCACGCCGCCGCGGTTGCGGCTCAACAGCTTCACGCCCAGCTCGTTCTCCAGCGAATTAATGGCGTGGCTGATGCCGGACTGGGTGAAGTTCATGGCCTCCGCCGCTTTGGAGAAGCTGCCGCAGGAGACCGTTTTCAGAAAGACCTGATATTTGGAAATACTCATAGCGCACCTCGTTTCGAGGAGCATTATACTATACAAGTCCTCATGTTTTCAAGAACAAAGATGCGCTTCACAAACACTATTCGACCTGCTATGATAAGGACATGGTTCAGCCAACCATACTTTTACTTTTCTTTTCCATGAGGGAAACCTCAAAAAACGACTCCAATTGCGGCGGAGAGCGCAGTTGGAGTCGTTTTTTATTCGCCGAATTTCTGTTCCTCGTCGTGGATGAACATAATGAGAAAACTGACGGTCAGCAGCCCGCAGGACAGCCAGATCGTCCCCGCGCCCCAATGGAGCGTGGCGATGCTGCCGACGCCCGCGCCCAGCGCGAACAGCAGCACCACGCCGAAATACGTCAGCGCCTTGCGGAGGATCTCCTTATCTTTCGTATGGAAGTAGGCGCACAGCGCCTCCGTACCGCTACGCATATTACCGATGCACATGGTGCTGGCGTAGGCGTGACCCCGCACCTTGCGGAAGGTCTGCACCTGCATGGCGCACACGAAGGACACCACGGCGTTGGCGGTGGTGTTCAGTGTTTCCGGCAGGAAACCCACCGCCGCCAGCAGCACGATCTCCGTCAGAATGATGAGCTGCCGCCAGTGTACTTTCTCCATCCGCTTGAAGCGCCGGTGGACGCACTCCGCGATGTAGATGCCCAGCAGGAACGCCAGCACAGGGACTAAGTACCGCAGGACCTGTCCCCAGTCGCCCTCGAACAGGTGGGTACTCAACAGGACGATGTTGCCGGTCTGGGCATTGGCAAACACCTTGCCGCGGCAGCAGTAGGTGTAGGCGTCCTGCAAGCCGCCTGACAGAATGATGAAAAAGGCTGTCAGCATGGAGTCGGACATCTGCCCGTGATGTTTTTGCAGGAATGTCATGTGCGATGCCGCCTCACTTTGCCACCGGTGCGTCCGGCCAGTAGATGACGTAGCACTCCTGCATCTCGCCCATGTAGAAAAAGATGTTCTCTCCCATCTCGATATGCTCACCGAAGGTCAGATCGGGCACGAACAGCCGCCCGCTGGTGCGCTTGGGCCCTTTGATGGTAAAACCCTCCGCCGTGGGGTGCTGCCGCAGCTCGTTGGCGGCGTCCGCCAGACCGGGGAAGTGCAGCGTCCGTTCCAGCTCTGCCAGCTGTGTCTCTCCGTTGATATAGACCAGGTGATTTTCGTCCTTGAACCAGTTGATATGCATGGTGGTGTCCTCCTTGCGGTCGTCCATATCAGTGTATCATATTTGGCGCGGCTTGTCACCCCCTATCGCCTCCGTATACCCGACCGGCAGGAGCGAAGCGGGGGGGGCATATGCGTTCCCCGGCGGCGGTGCGTCATCTGCGTGCCACGCGTGTACCGCCGGCATACCGTGTGTGTGTCATGCGCGTATCACCTGCGTATCATCTGTGTATCACCGAAGTATCGCCCGCGTATCACGTTTTCACCTATGTCCGCCGTCCGGGCGCTGCCTCCCCACGCATAGAACGTGTATAGATTTGCTGTATTCTATGTAAATATCATGTAAATGTAAATGTAACGGTTTTCGCAAAAATAGTTTTCATAAAAATACCGTTTTTGGGTCAATATTGCACATAACAACCGCTTTTCATTTGTTAAATGTTATGTTTTTATCTTTTTCGTCGGTTTTGATATTGACATTGCGCCCCGCCCTTTGTATAATCGGTACTACCATAAAGGTTCGGCAGAATGGCCCGCCGGACCGTGGCGGCCGCGTATGCTTCGGGGCGCGTCCCGACGGTATACAAAAACTATTTTTTCAGAAGAGAGGAACCAACATGAAAAAAGCACTTGCGATCATTCTCTCGGTCATGATGCTGATGTCCACCTTGGTGGCCTGCGGCAGCAAGACTGACGACAGCGGTGATGCCAACAATGACGCCGCTGCCAGCTATCCCACCAAAAATGTGAATGTGATCGTTCCCTTCAGCGCCGGCGGCAACACCGATATGTCCATGCGCGCGCTGCTGAACGTGGCGACCAGCCTTGACAGCAAATACACCTTCGTGGTGGACAACAAGACCGGTAATGCCGGCCTGATCGGCATGGAGGCTCTGGCTGAGGCTGATCCCGACGGCTACACCCTGGGCACCACCAACATCGACCTGCTGCTGCACATCTGCTTCGGCCGCACTGATGTGACCATGGATAACTACATCCCCATCGCCGCCACCATGGCTGACCCCTATGTGCTGGTCATCAGCGCTTCCAACCCCAACTACTCCAACCTGGAGGAGTTTGTGGAGTACGCCAAGGCCAACCCCGGTGTTGTGAAGATGGCTGACTCCGGCGTGGGTGCTGCCCCCAACGTTGCCGCCAAGGCGTTTGAGAAGTATTTTGACATCTCCTTCGATTTCTATACCTATGACGGCGCTCCCGAGTGTGTCACCGCTGTTGAGACCAACGAAGTGGATGCTACTTTCCTGCAGCCCACGCCCGCTACAGCCTCTGTCAAGGCCGGTACCCTGTCCATGATCGGCGTCCTCAGCGATGAGCGTCTGGCCAGCTTCCCTGATACCCCCACCATCATGGAGACCTTCGGTGAGGAGTACAACCTGGTCATGAAGGGCTTTGTGGCGCTGTCCGCCCCCGCCGGCACCCCCGATGATGTGGTCGCCGCCCTGCGCGATCTGATGGGTAAGGCTGTTGAGAGCGACGAGTACAAGACCCAGATCGAGTCCCTGGGTATGCAGTACATCACCCTGTACGGCGATGAGCTGAACACGTTCTTCAACGAGCAGATGGCTTTCTATAAGGATATCTGCGCCGACATCGATATCAACGGCTGATTTGGCTGCGGTATGCTTCATCGCGTAAAATAAGAAGAGGTGCCTGCCGCATATATGTTCGGTAGGCACCTCCTTGTTTTGCGGAGAGAGGATCCCCTATGTTTTGGAGGTCATTTGTATGAAAAAATACAATTACATTGTATCCGTGGTGATGCTGCTGTTATCCGGATATATCTTTTATGAATCCGGTGGTTATACCATCGGATCTTCGGCGCAGAAAAACCCCGCGGTATGGCCCTGCATTCTGGCCGGTGCGCTGGCGCTGCTGTCTGTGGCACTGATCATCGAAACGGCGCTAAAAAAAGAACCCGATGAGGAAAAGAAGGCTATCGACTGGAAAAGTCCCGGAATGATCCATGTGTACATCATGTTGGGAATTGTTGTGGGCTTTGTGGTGTTGATGAAGATCGTCGGTATGCTGCTGGCGCTGCTCATTATGATCCCTGCGATCGAATATCTGATGGGCTGCCGCAGCAAGGTCATGCTGATCGCGCTGCCTGTGGGCATGGTGGCTTTTGTGTATCTGTTCTTCGTGGTAGCAATGAAGCTGACCCTGCCCGCGCCTATCTGGGCTTGAGAAAGGAGGAAAACAATATATGGATACTTCCGCATTGTCATTTGCTTTCAGCGCTGTTTTCACTCCGATCAATATGCTGGTCATTCTGGGCGGTACGATCCTGGGCATTTTCATCGGCGCTATGCCCGGTATGTCCTCTCCCATGGGCCTGTCCATCATGCTGCCCTTTACCTTCCAGCTGCACGGCTATGCCGGCATCATGATGCTGCTGGGTATTTTCTGCGGCTCCATTTACGGCGGCTCTATTTCCGCCTCGCTGCTGAATACGCCGGGTACGGCTGCTTCCGCTGCCACGTGTCTGGATGCCTACCCCATGTCCGTGCAGATGCGGCAGCCGGGGCGGGCGCTGGGTATATCCACCTTCTCATCCCTGTGCGGTGGACTGTTCAGCTGCGTGGTACTGGTGTTCGGCGCTACGTATCTGGCCAAGGTTGCCCTGAACTTCAAGTCCCCGGAGTATTTCGCGCTGGCCTTTTTCGGCATCAGCATCATCACCAGTGTGTCCGGAAAATCCGTGATCAAGGGTCTGATGGGCGGTATTCTGGGCCTGCTGTTTGCTATCGTGGGTGTGGATAACTTTACCGGCACGTACCGCTTTACCTTTGGCAGCTCCTTCCTCAAGGGCGGTCTGGCTATGATCCCCATCTTGATCGGCGTGTTTGCTTTCGCACAGGTGCTCAAGACAATTGAGGAGAAATACAACGAGCAGCCGCTGCATGAGCGCGTTAAAATCGAACGGGTCTTTCCCCGCAAGGATGATTTGAAGACCATCGCTCCCACGGTGGTCCGGTCCTCCATTCTGGGTACCTTCATCGGTGCTGTACCCGGAACCGGCGGCGATATTGCCTCCTGGGTGGGCTATAACATGGCCAAGCGCTTCTCCAAGCATCCCGAAAAGTTCGGCCACGGCTCTCCTGAGGGTATTGCGGGCTCCGAGGCCGCCAACAACGCTATCGCCGGTGGTGCGTTCGTGCCCCTGCTGGCTCTGGGTATCCCCGGCGATGCCGGTACCGCGGTCATGATGGGTGCGCTGACGATGCAGGGTATCGTCTTCGGGCCGTCCCTGTTCACCGAGGAACCCGGCAAGGCTTACATCGTGTTCATTGCTCTGTTTGTTGCCAATATCCTGATGGGTATTTGCGGTTTCTCGATGATTCGTGTTTTCGGCAAGGTCATCGATGTACCCAACAAATATCTGGTGCCTGTCATCATGACATTCTGCATTACAGGCACCTTCGCATTGAACCACTATCTGGAGGAAGTTTTCCTGATGCTCATCATGGGTGTGATCGGCTTTGTCCTGATCAAGCTGGACTTTGCTATGCCGCCTATCATTCTGGGCCTGGTCCTCGGATCCCTGGCAGAGAAAAATGCCCGCCGCAGTATTG
>OLOB01000322.1_pt1 | contig 40921 bp, 28 predicted proteins | sample 1671911 | NCBI WGS metagenome assembly OLOB01 (sample SAMEA3136625, study PRJEB25190) | human gut metagenome | biome: human gut; feature: human-associated habitat; material: faeces | place: Austria | collected 2013
ACTGGTCGCAGACCTACCACACCATCGGCGAGCATCCGCAGCGCGTGGCCCAGAAGGCGTTCCTGCGCAACCTGGCCCGTGGCGAAGCGTATCAGAAGGACGCTCCGGGTCTGTGGGACGTGACGTTCCAGACCGCAGTGGCCCAGGCCGAACTGGAATCGCGCGAATATCCGGGCTTCTACCACAAGGTGGCGTTCCGTTTCGAAGACGGCACCCCGATCTATATCGAGACCACCCGTCCGGAACTGCTGGCCGCCTGCGGCGCGCTGATCGCGCACCCGGACGACGAGCGTTACAAGCAGTATTTCGGCCAGTACGTCTACTCCCCGCTGTTCCACGTGAAGGTGCCGATTCTGGCGCATAAGGCGGCGGAAATGGACAAGGGCGCCGGCATCGCCATGTGCTGTACGTTCGGCGACGTGACCGACGTCGAATGGTGGCGCGATCTGAACCTGCCGCTGCGTTCCATCATCCAGCGCAACGGCCGCATCGTCATGGACACCCCGGATTGGATCGAATCCGAGGAAGGCAAGCGTATCTTCCAAGAGACCGCGGGCAAGACCACGTTCTCCGCACGTAAGGTCATCGTCGACGAGCTGCGCGCTGCCGGCGATCTGGACGGCGAGCCGACCCCGACCAAGCGTATGACGAACTTCTACGAGAAGGGCGACAAGCCGCTCGAAATCGTCACCTCCCGCCAGTGGTATCTGAAGAACGGCGGCACCGACGAGAAGCTGAACGCCGAGCTCATCGCACGCGGCAAGGAACTGAACTTCCACCCGGACTTCATGCGCGTGCGTTACGAGAATTGGGTGCACGGCCTGAATGGCGATTGGCTGATCTCCCGTCAGCGCTTCTTCGGCGTTCCGTTCCCGCTGTGGTACCCGGTGAAGGAGGATGGCACCGCCGATTACGACCATCCGATCACCCCGAGCGAGGACCGTCTGCCGATCGACCCGACCGACGATGTGCCGGAAGGCTACACCGAGGATCAGCGTGACGTGCCGGGTGGCTTCACCGCCGAGCCGGACATCATGGACACCTGGGCCACCTCGTCGCTCACCCCGCAGATCGTGACCCGTTGGGAGGAGCCGGGCGAAGAGAACCAGGCCATTTTCAACGCCACCTTCCCGATGGACCTGCGTCCGCAGGGTCAGGACATCATCCGTACCTGGCTGTTCTCCACCATGGACCGCGCGCACTTGGAGAACAAGTGCCTGCCGTGGTCCAACACCACGCTGTCGGGCTGGATCCTCGATCCGGACCACAAGAAGATGTCGAAGTCCAAGGGCAACGTGGTCGTGCCGGACAAGCCGATCAAGCAGTTCGGCGCCGACGCGGTGCGTTACTGGGCCGCGGCCGCACGTCTGGGCCTGGACGCCACGTACGACGAAGGCCAGATGAAGATCGGCCGTCGTCTTGCCATCAAGCTGCTCAACGCCACCAAGTTCGCGCTGGCCATCGGCCGTGAGGACGAGAACCATCACGTGGGCGCTCCGGCAGTCGCCGCATGGAACCCGGCCGACGTGACCGAGCCGATCGACCGTTCCGCGATGTCCAAGATGGCCGCCGTGGTCCGCGAAGCCACCGACGATCTCAACAACTACGAGCATTCCAAGGCTCTGGAAGTCATCGAGAACTACTTCTGGCAGTTCTGCGACGACTACATCGAGCTGGTCAAGAACCGCGCCTACGGCACCGCCGATTCCACCGGCAACGTGCCGAGCGAGGCCGCGGTGAAGTCCGCACGCACCACGCTGGGCCTGGGTCTTGATGCGTTCGCGCGCCTGCTCGCCCCGTATCTGCCGTACGCCACCGAAGAAGTGTGGAGCTGGATGCATGAGGGCGAAGGCTCCGTGCACCGCGCAGCATGGCCTGTGGCCGACGTGTACGCGGCCGCCGCCGGCGACGCATCCGCCGATCTGCTTGCTCATGCCGGTGAGGCTCTGGCCGCGCTGCGTGGTATCAAGTCGAAGGCCAAGGTTTCGATGAAGACCCCGATCTTGTCTGTGACGCTTGCCGTTGCCGACGATGTGCGCGGGTCCATCGAGGCCGCGCTGGGCGATATCGCCGAAGCTGGTCGCGTGACCGGACCGATCGCCTTCACCGCACCGGCTGCCGCCGAGGGTGAGGACGAGGCCGCCGATGTGACGGTCGCCGAAAGCGAGCTAGGCGAACCGCCGGCCAAGAAACCGAAGAAGTGAGTCTCTGAGGTGAGCCGCCAGCGGCTTTTGTAGCGCAGCCGCTCACTTCACCCACATACGAGGGGCCTTTCCTTTGCATGAAGGAGAGGCCCCTCGTATATCCCGTCACTGTCTGCAACCAACCGTGCCCCCTTTTGCTCATATTCAGTCAAAATCGCGGGAAAAATGCTTTCGTGAGCGAAAAGGGGTATAAATCGCAGGCAAAACGGTCGAAATCATATCCCCTTTTGCTCACGTCCGTGCAGAATCGCCCTAAATCGCAAGACGTGTGCGCATAGAACCGTCCTTATCCCGTTCTCGGCTGTTCTCAGCGTACATTCCTGCCCCTGCGCACAAACCCGTACGCGAAAAATGGTTTTTATGGGCGTAATCTCAACGAAGGCACAAGCGGAGGCGGAAATCGCAATCAAAAACCCCGAAACGTACCACGTAAGCGACGGAGCACTATCGGATTTAGCGCATCGCACAAACCGCGTGCTCTACAGCACCGGAACGGACAGGAGGTACTGCGGGCCAGCGGACGAATTTCCGGAACCGTTCCCACCCAATCCAGCCTGCAGCGCATCGTCGAAAACTTCCGCAGCGGCGGCCAATTCGACCGTCTCGTCAATCAAATCGCCATTATCCGGCGTGAAACCGGTTTTCGCCAAGCCATAGCCGGTAATTGGTAGCGAGCTGGCGGACGAATCCGCCGAACCGTCGGACGAATCGCCACCGCTGTTCTTCGAAGAGCCGTCCACTCCCCCGACTTTCGCCACATTCTTCGACGTGGTGTCCGCTGCGGCGCCGAACGACGGGCGTAGTCCGCCCGCGTAGCTCATCACATCATCCATGCTGATGGCGTTCTTGTCATCGACCAAGCTGGTCGAATCGGCGGTGTTGTTCTTCGCCTGCGCGCGTTCGGCCTTGCGTTGCGCACGGGACCGCCGTTTCTCGGCTTTCGCGCACAACGATTGGCTGGCGGAGGCGGAACGCAACGTGTCCAGCACAGAAGCGTCATCGGCAGCGCCCGATTCGGACGTGTCGTCATCCGAATCCAGCTGGTCGGCGAATCGCAGCACGATCTGGTGGAATGCGCTGGCCTGTCCGGTGTGCTCGCTGGCGTCCGCCAACGCGGTCATCGCCGCGGACACCTTGTCGGACGCGGTTTTGAGCTTCTCATTGTCTTTGATGCCGACACGCACGTCGGCGATCGCCTGGGTTTCGTAGCTGCCAGCCGTGCCTGCGGTGGCGCCCAGTTCCTTAAGCCGAGCCGTGTATGCGTCGGTGAAATCCATCGAATACGGGATCATGGCCGCGGACAGCTGCGATTGGCCGGCACTGTAGTCTTTGGAGCCGCGCTGTTGTTCCTCGCCGGCGCGCTTGGTGAGCTCGTTCACCAAGCCGGATGTGCCACGCTGTTCGATGGTGCGAATCACCTCGTCGACGGCGTCGGCCGCGCCGATATGCCGGTATGCGGCGCTCACGTCGTTGACGGCGTTGGCCAGGTCTGCCACGGATTTAGCTACGGAGGTATCGCCGTTCAGTTCGGACGCGGTGCCGAGAATGGCGGGAAGCTGTGTGGCGTTGCCGATCGAACCGGACAGATGCGTGGTGTATGAGCCCACGTACGCGTCGATGTAGCCGTCGAACGCCTGATCGTGCGCTTTGGAACGTACGGCGATGGTCTGTTTGGCAAGCGCTTTCTCGTTGTCTCTGAGCTGTTCCAGTTGGGCGATGAGCTTGCGGTTGCGTTGCGAGCCGACGTTGGTCAGACCGTCCACCAAGGTGGTTGCGCGCTTGGTCAGGTCAGGCAGTGATTGCTGAACGTTGCCTTCCACCGCGGCGATGGACAGTGAGCTCATGGTGAAGTGCTTCGCCGTCACGTAGGCGTTGAAGGTCAGGTCCTCGCCCGGTTTGCCGACCGCAGCCACCAGGGTCGAGGTGTTGTCGGATGAGACGAGCACGCCGTCATCGGCGGTCACGTCACTGCCGACGCGTCCGGGAATGGTGAAGGCGACGATTGGCGTCAGATTGGCGGTCACGTCGGGTTTCGTGGCATGCAGGGCGATGCGTATGCCGATCATGCCGGAAGCGTCGGAAACGTCGGAAACGCTTACGTCGGGCCCGTTGAGGGTGAAGGAGGCGGATATTTTCCACGTCAATGCGACAACGCCTTTGGGAACGCGTTTCGACGTGGAGGATCCGCTGTTGGTCAGGAAAAGGCGGCCTGGTTTGTCGATGGAGGTGTAGGCGCTCATCACGTCATCATGCGATGCATCGGCCGCGTACTGCCCATTCTGTTGCAAGGCCGATATCGCGTCGTTCACGCCGACTGCCGCGACGGGAGCGGCGGTGATGACGGCGACCGCGATCGCCGCGGCAAGCGGGCGTCGGGCACCGGATGGACGGTTCGCGGTGGCGTGGCGCATGCCGGACCTCTCAATCGCAATCGAAACAACTTTCCAAGGCATTTAATGTAGTGCCCGGCATGCCCGTCGGCAATGGACGTTCGCGCGGGGCGCGCGGAAAACGGACGGCTCAGGCGAAAACGTCGAGTACGCCCGGGTCTCCCCCGTTTTCGGCGATGCGCTTGTGGCGGCGCTTGGCCTCGGTCACCACGAATTCGCGGTACATTTCGGCGATTTCCGGATCCAGTCCGGCTTCGTCGGCAATGCGATGCAGACGCTCGATCTGGGCATGTTCACGCTGGTAATCGGCCGGCGCGAAGCCCGCACGCGCCTTGAGCACACCCACCTGCGACGTGTATTTGAACCGTTCCGCCAGCAGCGAGACGATGGCGGTGTCGACGTTGTCTATCGATTGGCGCAGCGAGGCGATTTTAGCCACCACATCGGCCACTTCGGGGTTGTTCTGCGCGGTGCGCGCGTCGATGATGGTTTCGGATTCGGTTTCTTCTTCTGGCCGAAGCCAGTCATGTTCGCTGTCGCTCATGGGTATAAGCCTACCGCGCACCCTACCGCGGCATCTGCCGAACAGCGGTCACTTCGCGAAGTAACGCTGCAGCACGATGGTGGTTTCGGTGCTGACCGACACCGTGCGATGGATGAGGTTCAACAGCTCTTCGAGCTTGCTGGGCGATTCGACGCGAACGGTGAGCATGAAGCTGGGCGAACCGGCGACGGAATCGCAGGACATGATGCCGTCGATGTTTTTGAGCTTGTCTGGAATCTCGGCTTCCTGGGAGTAATCGATGGGCGTGACCGCGATGTAGGCGTTCACCGCAAGGCCGCGGCGCTCGTCGTCGATAACCGCCTTGTAGCCGCGGATCACGCCGCGACGCTCAAGCTTCTGCACGCGCGACTGCACGGCGGACACGGACAGGCCTGTCACCTCGGAAAGGTGGGACAGCGTGGCTCGGCCATCCTTTTCAAGCATGTCGAGGATTACGCCATCGGTCGCGTCGAGCTGGCTCGCAACCGTACGTGCGTCTACCGGACCATTGTCACTGTTGGTCATTCATACCCCTTTTCCAACAATCCACTGCACCGGCCGCAATCGACCGTCCCCACTGCAGTTCCATGTTCTTTTTCTTCCTTACCATACCCACTACCGCGCACATACCGTCGCGGAATCGCCGCAGTTTATCCGGACGGCGCAACGCTGTCATGAAATATCTTTGTTTTATTTAGCTCATACCCCCATATCGACCATATATATTTTTCCCATTTATCTTTTCTCGTCGTATTTTTACCTATTTTTTAATTGACAACGTTGTCCAAAAAGTGGCCAATTTCACGAAATTCGTCGAAACGTACGCATAGGAAAGGGGCTACACGGCGATTGCCATGCAGCCCCTCAAACCTTCAGATTCGCTTGCAGCCGACGACTCAGTTGCCGTTGGTGGCGTTGCCGCTCTGCTGGATGAGCGACGCCATGAAATCGCGGTTGGTCGCTGTCTTCTTCAGGCGTGGCACGAGCGTCTGGTAGGCCTGTTCCGGCTCGAGGCCGCCCAGCAGGCGACGCAGACGGTAGATGATCGGCAGTTCCTGCGGATCGGTGATGAGCTCCTCGCGGCGGGTGCCGGAGGCGTTCACGTCGATGGCCGGGAACAGGCGCTTGTCGGCGAGCTCACGGCTCAGGCGCAGTTCCATGTTGCCGGTGCCCTTGAATTCCTCGAAGATCACCTCGTCCATCTTGGAACCGGTTTCCACCAGCGCGGAGGAGATGATGGTCAGGGAGCCGCCGTTTTCGATGTTGCGGGCGGCGCCGAAGAACTTCTTCGGCGGGTACAGCGCCTGCGCGTCCACACCACCGGACAGGATGCGGCCGGAGGCCGGCGCGGCGATGTTGTAGGCGCGGGCCAGACGGGTCATGGAGTCGAGCAGCACCACCACGTCCTGGCCGAGCTCCACGAGACGCTTGGCGCGTTCGATGGCCAGTTCGGCGACGGTGGTGTGGTCGGAGGCCGGACGGTCGAAGGTGGAGGAGATGACCTCGCCCTGCACCGTGCGTTCCATGTCGGTGACTTCCTCCGGACGTTCGTCCACGAGGACGACCATCAGGTGGACTTCCGGATTGTTGGTGGCGATCGCGTTGGCGATGTTCTGCAGGGTGATGGTCTTACCGGCCTTCGGCGGGGACACGATCAGGCCACGCTGGCCCTTGCCGATCGGCGCCACGATGTCGATGAGGCGGCCGGTGAGCTTGTTCGGCGTGGTCTCCTGCTTCAGGCGTTCCTGCGGATACAGCGGGGTGAGCTTGCTGAACTGCGGACGATGCTGCGCTTCCTCGACGCTCATGCCGTTGATGGAGTCGATGGACTGCAGCGGCACGAACTTCTGACGCTGGTTGCGACGTTCGCCTTCACGCGGGGCGCGGATGGAGCCGTGCACGGCGTCGCCCTTGCGCAGGCCGTACTTCTTGACCTGGCCCATGGAGACATACACGTCGTTCGGTCCCGGCAGGTAGCCGGACGTACGCACGAACGCGTAGGAGTCGAGCACGTCGACGATGCCGGCGACCGGCACGAGGTCTTCCTTCGGCTCGTCGCGATGCTGGTCGCGGTCGGCGCGATCCATACGATCGTTGCGCTGGTCGCGGTCGGCGTTGCGGTCCATGCGGTCGGCGCGATCGTTACGGTCGTTGCGATCATTGCGATCGCCCCTGCCGCGACGCTCGTCACGCTCGTCGTAATCGCGGTCACGGACACGCATACGGCGGCCACGGCGATCGTTGCGTCCACGGCTGTGACGGTATTCGTTGTCTTCGGTCTCGTCGCGACGCTTATCATCATCGGCGTCTTCCTGCGACGGCAGCGTGGCGAGGATGTCATCAAGGTCGCGCACGACGTCTTCGCTCTTCGGCCCGTCCGCCACGCGACGGCGGCGACGCGGCTCGAAATCGTCCCTACGGTCGTCATCACGACGGCGACGGCGGTCATCCTGCTTCGGAGCGGCATCGTCAAGGCCCAGTTCGGCGAGCAGGTCGGCGCCGGCTTCGGCGTCACGATGGCGACGACGCTTCGGCGCTTCATCGTTCGGCTTCAACGCGTCCACCGCTGCCACGGCATCCGCGGCTTCGGAGGATTCCGCGGACTTGGCCTGCTTGGCACGGACGGGGCGTTCCTCCTGCTTGGCTTCATCGGCCTTCTTGTCCTTTGCCGATTTGACCTCAGCGTCTGCGGCGGGAGCGGACTTTGGCGCGCGCACGGTGACGCCGGCCGGAGCCTGGCCGCCGGAACGGGCGGCTTGAAGTGTTGCGATCAGTTCGGTCTTGCGCATGGTGGAGACACCACGAAGTCCCATCTGCTTGGCGAGCTCCTTGAGCTCGGGCAGTTTCATATCATCGAGATTAGGGCTTGTTGCCACTGGTAGTTGCCTTTCCTTGGCTTCCACAGGCATGCGCCCGCGACAGCTGTAAAAAAGAATTGCGGAAAATTTCCGTCGAATGAAAAGTCCGCCGCGAAACATCGCGGTTTTCGAACTGTCCTAACCATACAACGCAACCCAGACCAACGCAAAGCGGGCACGCGCGGTCCGCCCGTGCGGTTCGCGCACCGCGCAATCGCAATAAAAATCGCAATGAAAAAGCCCATGCCAAAAAGCATGGGCTTGATCAAAGTTACGCTGCGAAAAATAAATAACGCGTGCGAAGACGCCCGTCTGAGGCCGAAGGCGTACAAAGGTACGTCGAGCGCCGGAGAAAGGGCGTATACGCACGCGTTATTTATTTTTCTACTTTTCTTCGTGGTAGGACTTGTCAGTGTTGACCGACCACACGTTGTCTTTCGACGTTTCGCCGCTCTTGATGTCCTTGACGGCTTCGATGGCGGTGGCCATGGAGTGGTCCATGTTGTTGTAACGGTGCTGTCCGTTACGGCCAACGCAGTACAGGTTGCCGAAGGAGTCGAGGTAATCGACGAGTTCGGGCATGCGGTCGTAGGTGTCGAAGTAGGCCGGGTAAGCCTTCTTGACGCGTTCGCGGTGGGAGTCGAGCACGTCCTGCGGGCCGTTGATGACCTGCATGCGGGTGAGCTCCTGGATGGCGAACTTGGTGGCTTCCTCGTCGGTCATGTTCCAGAAGGAGTCGCCTTCCTCGCAGAAGTATTCGAGGCCGATCCACACGGTGTTGTCGACGTCCTTGACCAGGTACGGGCTCCAGTTGTTGAAGATCTGCAGACGGCCGACCTTGTAGCCCGGATCCTGCACGTAAATCCAGCAATCCGGCACGATCGGCGGGTTGCCGAGGGTCGGAATGTCGGTGGTGTTGGTCAGGCGCAGGTGCTTGACGAGCAGGCCGACGGTGACGAAATCGCGGTACGGCAGGCCGTTGGCGATTTCGGTCATATCCTTCGGAGCCGGCTGGTCGGAGGCGTCCACGGCGTTGACAAGGTCCTTGACCGGCATGGAGGAAATGAAGTCGTCCGCGGCCATTTCGGTGCGGTTGCCTTCGGAATCCTCGTACACGACGGATGCGATCTTGCCGTCCTTCTGGCGAATTTCCACCACATTGGCGTCGGTGATGACCTTCACGCCGGCGGCTTCGCAGTTGGATTCGACGGTTTCCCACAGCTGGCCCGGGCCAAGCTTCGGATACCAGAATTCCTCGATGAGGGAGGTTTCGACTTCGGAGTTGTCGCGCTTCTTCGGCAGGAGCTTCTGGAAGGCGTTCTTCAGCACGCCCATGATGCTCAGGCCCTTGACGCGCTGCGCACCCCAGTCGGCGGAGATTTCGGACGGGTGACGGCCCCACAGCTTCTCGGTGTAGCCCTCGAAGAACATGGAGTAGAGCTTACGGCCGAAACGGTTGATGTAGAAGTTCTCCAGGTTGGTTTCCGGCAGCTTGTGCACCATGGACTTCAGGTAGCTGAAGCCGGCGACCATGGTGAGCTTGAAGCCCATGGCCTTCAGGGTGTTGGCGCTCAGGGAAATCGGGTAGTCGAGGAAGTGGCGGTTCCAGTAGATGCGGGACACGCGGTGGCGCTTGAGCATCACCTTGTCTTCGATTTCCGGATCCGGGCCGCCCGGCTCCATATCATGCTCGCGGTGGAGCTTCTTGTCATCATAGCTGGGTGCGCCCTGCAGCGGCAGAACGTCCTTCCACCAGTCCATGATGCGGTCGTCCTTCGAGAAGAAGCGGTGGCCGCCGATATCCATACGATTGCCGTCATGCTTGACGGTGCGGGAGATGCCGCCGAATTCGCGGGTGGCTTCCAGCACGGTCACGTCGTACTGTTCGGAGCCACCGTCCTTGACGAGCTCCCAAGCGGCAGTCAGGCCGGCAGGGCCGCCACCGATGATGACCACGGATTGCTTTTGCGTCACTTTGAAGTCTCCTTACAAACAAAATCGAAGATATTCTACCCGAAGGTAGGGAAACGCACAGCGCACCTGTGCGCATGCACACAAAATCACCGCCAAGTCCGACAGCAATCGCCCTGATAGAAGGAAAACCAGCCGTACGGCTTCCGCCGAAGACTGGTTTTCCGTAGGTCCGCTACATGCTGTCGGGAATGTCGATGTCGGTTTTCTGCACTTCCTCGACGTTCACGTCCTTGAACGTGACGATGCGCACGTTCTTGACGAAACGGCTGGAACGGTAGACGTCCCACACCCACGCGTCGGTCAGCCGCACGTCGAAGTAGACGTCCTGGCCGGCGGAACGCACGTTGAAATCGACCTTGTTGGCCAGATAGAAGCGGCGCTCGGTCTCCACAACGTAGGTGAACAGTTTGATGACGTCGCGGTATTCCTTGTATAGGGACAGCTCGGCGTCGGTTTCGTAGTTGTCGAGGTCCTCGGCGCTCATCGTCTACCTTCCGTGTCGCGCTTGCGGCCACGTCCAAGCGTGCGCCACCAAGCATCCTTCGAGGTTTTGCGCTCATCCGAGCTGTACGGCCAGTTGTTGTCGGCATCGCCGGCCTTCTGGTCCGTCTTCGCCGTTCCGGATGCTTCGTTCGGCTGCGATTCCTGCGATGGCGCGGCAGACGTCTCGTCGGCGGAGGTCTGCGCAGTGTCTCCACTCTGGCCTGCCGCTGCGGCATCGTCCGCATCGCCCTTATGTACGGAGTTGAGTTGGATGGCGATCGAGTGTTCGCGGGCGCTCAACGCCTCCTTGACGCCCGGATTGTCTTCGATCACGTGCATGCCGAACGCGTCGAGCGAGCGGATCGGGTCGAATTCGTCGACGAGCGTGTCCATGACGATGAGGTCCTGGTAACGGTTCTCCGACGCGTTCCACAGGGCATCGCGCGAACGGCCGGACGGCACGAAGCCGAGCGACTGGTAGACGGATACGGAACGCGTGTTCTGTTCCGGCACGGCCACCCAAATGCGGTGCATGCCGAGGCCCGCCGGTTCCGGCGCGAAGCCGTACGTCATCACGCGGGGCATGATGTCTCGCGAGTAGCCGCGGCCGCGGTAGTCCTTGCCGAGCACCACTTGGATGCGGGCGGAACGTGCCCAGCCGTCGATGTCGATGAGGAAGATCATGCCGATCACGTTGTCGGAAGAGGCCGCGTCAAGCTCGCCGTCGCCGTCATGGTCGGCTTCGGTGACGATGGACCATGCGATGGTACGACGAGATTCCGGATCCCCCACGCCGGATTCGTTCGATTTTTCGCCATTGGACCATGCCACGGAACGACGCACCCACGCGTTCACAGCGCCACGTTCGGCCACGCGGTCCTTGCCGGTGATGCCGGATGCGCCGACGTACGCCTCAATGACCTCCATGCGTGCGATGTCGTCGATGGTGGCGCGGCGCAAGTGCACCATCTCGCCCTTGATGGGCGGAATGACGATGCGTTCCGGCAGCTCCCTCGCCCGCTGGTCCGTCGTCTGTTCCTTCGCTGTGGTTTCAGCGTACTCTGACATGATTATCGTTTCCTATGTTTCTCGGCGCGGTCCCTCGCCGCACCCATACCGACGGTATTGTACCCGACTGAACGCCAGCTGGGAGTTTTGTTAGGCAAAATCCCCGTGAAACCTCCCCAGCCGACGCGTGAATCGTACGAAAAGGCATGTAAAAGCAGATAAAAAGCAACAAAATGCAGAAAGGCGTGCGTTTTTACGATTCCTCTCATCGCAAAAACGCACGCCTTTCGATGCCATCAATCAGGCAACGTTCGGCAATCGCCGGAATGTCACTTGATCTTGCCCATCACGATCTTGGTGACGGCCTTCGCGTCGGCCTGGCCGCGGGTGGCGCGCATGACAGCGCCGATAATCGCGCCCATCGGCTTCATGTTGCCGCTCTTGAGCTTCTCGACGATGTCCGGGTTGGCCGCGAGTGCCTCGTCGACGGCCTTTTCGAGCGCGCCGTCGTCGGAAACGACCTGGAAGCCGTGCTTCTTGACGACCTCGTCCGGAGTGCCTTCGCCGGCGAGCACGCCTGCGACGGTCTGCTTGGCGAGCTTGTCGTTGAGCTTGCCGTCGGCGATGAGCTTCTCGACCTCGGCGACGTCGGCCGGGGTGATCGGCAGCTCTTCAAGGCTCACGCCCTTGTTGTTGGCTTCGCGGGACAGCTCGCCCAGCCACCACTTCTTGGCGCCCGAGGCGGAAGCGCCGGCCTTGACGGTGTCCTCGAGCAGGTCCAGAGCGTCGGCGTTGAGCACGTCGCGCATCTCCAGATCGTTGAAGCCCCACTCGCCCTTCAGGCGGTTGCGGCGCTCACGAGGCATTTCCGGCATCTGGGCCTTCATCTCCTCGATGTGCTCCTTGGTGATGTGCAGCATCACCAGATCCGGATCCGGGAAGTAGCGGTAGTCGTCGGCGTCGGACTTCACGCGGCCGCCGGCGGTGGTCTGCGAGGCCTCGTCCCAGTGACGGGTCTCCTGCAGGATCTCGCCGCCTTCGGAAAGGATGGCGGCCTGGCGGCGGATCTCGTACTGGATAGTCTTCTCGATGCCACGGAACGAGTTCACGTTCTTGGTTTCGGAACGGGTGCCGAACGGATCGGACGGGCTGTTGCGCAGCGACACGTTCACGTCGGCGCGCATGTTGCCCTGCTCCATGCGGGCATGGGAGATGTTCAGCGCACGCACGATGTCGCGGATGGCGCGCATGTAGGCGCCTGCGATTTCGGGGGCGCGGTCTCCTGCGCCTTCGATCGGTTTGGTCACGATTTCGATCAGCGGCACGCCGGCGCGGTTGTAGTCGACCAGCGAGTGGTCGGCGCCTTCGATACGGCCGTCAGCGCCACCGACGTGGGTGTTCTTGCCGGCGTCGTCTTCGATGTGGGCGCGCTCGATCGGCACACGGAAGATGGTGCCGTCCTCAAGCTCCACGTCGAGGTAGCCGTTGCCGTTGGTCGGCTTGTCATACTGCGAGATCTGGTAATCGCGCGGCATGTCCGGGTAGAAGTAGTTCTTACGGGCGAACTGGCTCCATTCGGCGATTTCGCAGTGCAGGGCGAGACCCAGCTTGATCGCGTAATCGACGGCGGTCTTGTTGACCACCGGCAGGGAGCCCGGCAGGCCGAGGCTCACCGGGGTGAGCTGGGTGTTCGGCTCGCCGCCGAAGTGGACTTCGGCCGGGCAGAACAGCTTCGTGGTGGTGGACAGCTCCACGTGGGTTTCCAGACCGATGACCGGGTCGAACTTCTTGACGGCATCGGCGTACTTCATCAACTTTTCAGCCATTTTGTTTTCTTTCCTCCGATGCTTCCTACTTGTCCAGTCCGTCGAGCCACGGGGTCTTCAGGGACTGCCAGATCGGGCCGTTCCAGCTTTCCTCGAGGGCCGCTTCGAGAGCGGCGGCGGGCTTGTACATGACCTCGTCGCGCTGCTGCGGGGCGAGGAACTGGAAGCCGACCGGCAGGCCGTCGTCGCTCAGGCCGGCCGGGATGCTCATTGCCGGCACGCCGGCGAGGTTGGCCGGAATGGTGGTGATGTCGATGGCGTACATGGCCATCGGGTCCTCGGTCTTCTCGCCGAACTTGAAGGCGGTGACCGGGCTGGTCGGGCCGACGAGCACGTCGACCTTTTCGAAGGCCTTCTTGAAGTCGTCGATGATCAGGGTGCGGACTTTCTGCGCGGAGCCGTACCAGGCATCGTAGTAGCCGGCGGACAGGGCGTAGGTGCCGAGGATGATACGACGCTTGACTTCGTCGCCGAAGCCGGCCTCACGGGTGTAGGCCATCATGTTGGCGGCGGTCTGCGGAACGCCTGCCGGCGGCATGACGCGCAGGCCGTAGCGCATGCCATCGTAACGGGCCAGGTTGGAGCTGACCTCGGACGGCATGATGATGTAGTAGGCGCCGAGGGAGTACGGCAGGTGCGGCAGGGACACTTCGATGACCTCCGCGCCCATTTCCTCAAGCTTCTTGACGCCTTCGTTGAAGCGGGCCATGACGCCCGGCTGGAAGCCTTCGCCGCCGAGCTCCTTGATCAGGCCGACCTTGAGGCCCTTCAGATCGCGCTTCATGCCTTCGCGGGCTGCGGCGACCATCGGACGCGGGCCTTCCGGAATGGAGGTGGAATCGCGCTTGTCGTGTCCGCCGATCACTTCCTGCAGCAGGGCCGAGTCGAGCACCGTACGGGAGCACGGGCCGATCTGGTCGAGCGAGGAGGCCATGGCGATCGCGCCAAAACGGGAGACGCCGCCGTAGGTCGGCTTGACGCCGACGGTACCGGTCAGCGAGCCCGGCTGGCGGATGGAGCCGCCGGTGTCGGTACCCAGGGCGAGCGGAGCTTCGAATGCGGCCACTGCGGCTGCGGAACCGCCGCCGGAACCGCCCGGCACGCGCTCGGTATCCCACGGATTGTGGGTGGTCTGGTAGGCGGAGTGCTCGGTGGAGGAGCCTTGCGCGAATTCATCGAGGTTGGTCTTGCCCAACAGCGGCATGCCCGCGGCCTTGAGCTTCTCGATGACGGTGGCGTCGTACGGCGGCACCCAGCCTTCGAGGATCTTGGATGCGGCGGTGGTTTCGATGCCCTTGGTGACGATCATGTCCTTGATGGCGATTGGCACGCCGGCGAGTTCTGGCATCTGCGCCTTGTCCTCATCGGACTTGGCGTCGAAGGCGTCGGCCTGTTCGAGGGCCTGGTCGGCGGAGACCTTCAGGAAGGCCTTGACGCTCGGTTCGGCGGATTCGATGACCGCAAGGTGGGCTTCGACCAGCTCACGGCTGGAAACTTCCTTGGCCTTGATCTTGGCCGCCATCTCGGCGGCGGAAAGCTTGACGAGTTCGGTGGTGCTCATATCACTCCTGTCCCAGAATGCGCGGTGCGACGAACATGCCGGCCTCGGAGACCGGGGCGCCTGCGGTGGCTTCGGCCTGGGTCAGCGGGGTCTCGGGTACGTCCGGACGCAGGTAGGCTTCCAGCGGGACCGGGTTCGCGGTCGGTTCCACGTCGTCGGTGGCGACTTCCTGGACCTTGTTGATGGATTCGGCGATGACGTTCAGATCGCCCTGCAGACGGGTGATTTCCTCGTCCGTGAGTGCGATTCGGGCCAGATCGCCCAAATGCACGATTTCTTCTTTGGTGAAAGTAGGCATGACCCTAACAGTAACGCGTCTGTGTGACGAGCGTGTGCCCTATTTCGTGCCCCGTTCGCAACCCAGCCGCGACTGGCCGCCATCCGTTCGACGGCCGTTCCGTCGCCTGGTCGGCGAGCACGCATCCGCTATTGCGGCAAAGCGACGCTTAACGGCTTTTCTTGCCGCGTGCCGATGGCGCGATCAGGCTTGCGGCGCGGCGTGCTGGGCGATCCAGGCGTGCATGGAGACCGCGGCGGCGGCGCCGGCGTTGATGGAACGGACCGAGCCGAATTGGGAGATGTAGACCACGTCATCGGCCAGTTCGAGCGCTTTTTCGGACAGGCCCGGGCCTTCCGCGCCGAAAAGCATGAGGCAGCGTTTGGGGAAATGGTAGGTTTCCATGGGCACCGCGCCGGGAATGATGTCGAGCGCGATGACGCGGGCGGCTTGCAGTTCTGCTATTTTCGCGTCCAAAGCTTCCAGTTGGGCCATGGTTTCGCTTGTGTTCGGGGCAGTGCCGGAAGTGCCGTCCGTCGCGGCTGCGGAGCCACGCATATGGAAGGCGATGGCGGCGGCTTGCGATTGGGCGGCGGCGATTTCGCCGGCGACGCGCAGTTTCCAACATTCGACAAGTTCCGTTATGGATGGATGGTTTTCGACGTGCTGGTACAGCTCCGTCATGAGCGCGCCCTTGCGATTCCATTTGTGCGGGCCGACAATGTGCACGCGGCGCGCTTGGAACGCGTTGGCGGTGCGCACCATGGAGCCGATGTTGAAATCGTGGGTCCAGTTCTCCACGGCGACTTCGAAATCGTGGCGCCCGCGGGAGTCCAGGTCGGCTTTGATGGCCGCGACCGTCCAGTAGCGGTAGCGGTCGAGCACGTTGCGGCGGTCGCCTTCGTCGAGCAGGGTGGAGTCGAAGCGGATGTCGTAATTGGGGGATGACGCATCGTCCGGGCGTGGTTCGCCTGGATGGGTTTGCGACCACGGTCCTACGCCGACCTCGCGGAACGTCGGTTCGCCGGATGCCTGTGCGGCAACATCGATGGGATTGGGATCGTGCACGTTCTCCCCTTCATAGGAACAGCAATACAAATATGTCAAAGGCCCGCGCATCCGTATGCATCATCATGCTTGTCATCGCACATTCGACGACGTCAACGGCAGATATGTTTGCGGTCGGTCGGCGGGAAACTCGGTGTTCAGTGGAGTTCGGATTCCTTGAACACTTCGACGAACGGCAGTTCGGATTCCTCCGAAGTGACCGGGTTGATGACCTTGATGGTCGGGTCGACCATGTCGACACCGCCGATCAGCGAGGCAACGGCCAGCACTTTGGCGCCTTCGTTCTCCACCACGGAGAAGTCGAGGCTCAGCTCGTTGCCGTTGCGCAGGGTGACCAGCGATGAGGTCTGCACATACGATTTTTCAGACAGCCAGGAGTCGATCAGCACCACGCGTTTGCCGGCAATCGACGGACCCTTGATGGACGGATAGACGAAGTCCATGACGAAACCGTCCAAATCCTCACCACGGGAGGCGGCGGCCTGGATCATGGCGGAGACCAGCGGCACGGCCGCGGCAGTCAATGCGCCGACCGCGTCGAAATCGTCGACGGAATAGCCGGCTTCCTCCAACGTGTCGAGCAGGATATGGCCGACGATGGAGGCTCCACGATGGTCGAACAGCACGGAGGAGAGTTCCGAGAAAGGCTTGTCCTTCATTTCGGCCTGCAGCAGCGTCTTGAGCTGGTCGCGAGGTTCGAGCATGGCGAAATCGACGGTGGATTCCGTCGAAGCGGAAACAGACTGGCCCGCAGCGGAATCATGCGTCGGAACCGGTGTCGTCTTGCGGAAAGTGTTCTCTTCGGTCATGGTTCCAGCCTATCCTTTCGGCTCGTCATTCACCGTGCGGTATGGGTGATTTATGAGCGATAAACATGGTTATTCGGCGTTGGTCTCGGGAGCGGACAACTCGCGGATATCCCCTTTTTCGGGCGCGATCATGTCGACGGTGCCGATGACCTTGCTTTGGTCGACGCGTTGCAGTTTGCGCGCGGTGACCAGCACGCGCGATTCGAGCGACGCGGCGAACGAGTTGTATGCGCCGACCGTTTTGGTGATGGCGGAACCCAGTTTGGTGGCCCGCTCCCCCAATACTGCAAACCGTTCGTACAGCTCTCGGGACAGGTCGAACAGCATTTTCGCGTCATCGGTCAGGCTTTGCTGCTGCCATGCGTATGCCACGGATTTGAGCACCGCCCATAGGGTGATCGGCGAGGTCAGCGCGACTTTCTGCGCGAATGCGTCGTCCATCAGTGTCGGGTCGGTTTCCAATGCGGCCTGCAGCAACGATTCGTTGGGGATGAACGCGATCACGAAATCCGGAGCATCGCTGAACGCGTTCCAATAGGCTTTGTCTCCCAGGGTCTTCACATGGTCTCGTACCGCTTTGGCATGGGAATGCAGCAGCTCGTTCTTGCGGGCCAGTTCCTCCGGTGAGGCGGTGTCTGGAATCTCGCATGCGCGCTGGTAGTCGGCGTATGGCGCTTTCGCGTCGATCGGAATGGTTTTGCCGCCCGGCATGTGGATGATCATATCCGGCCGTTGCGTATGTCCATCGGCGTCGGTGACCACAACTTGGGTGTCGAAATCGACATGTTCCAACAGACCCGCCGATTCCACGATGTTGCGCAGCTGCGCCTCGCCCCACGCGCCACGCACCTTGTTGTTGCGCAATGCCGATGATAGGGCGCTCGTCTCGCGATCCAATCGCGCCTGCTGTTCGCCAAGACCTTTGAGCTGTTCGCCGAGCGCGCCCATCTCATGCTTGCGGCCCTCTTCGATTTGCGCGACCTTCGTCTGCAGGGCGTCGAGGTTCTTCTGCACCGGAGCCAGTGCGGAGAGCACCTTGCTTTGCTCCTGCAGTTTCCGTTCGCTTTCGGCTTGACGACGGTTCGCTTCTTCGGCGGCACGCTGCCGTTCACGTTCCACGCGCATTTCCTCGGCACGCTGGGCCTGTGCCAATTGCGATTTGAGATACGTCAGCTGTTGGCTGAATCCTTCCGCCTGCGTACGGTATTGCACAACAGCCGCGTTGAGATTGCTGATGTCCTGTTTGTCCGCCTCGATCTGCGCCTTCGCCTCGTTCAGGTCGGATTCCTTCGCGCCACGGGCCATATCCTGCCCTTTGGCACGGCCCGCGAAGAAGCCCGCAGCCGCTCCGAGCACGGCCACGATCACCAGCAATATCACTACAAACACAGGATTATCGAACATACGTTCGATGGTATCACGTCGTCAGGAACACATCAATCCACGCATCCACATTCATTCGCAAGACCGACCGCATGCCACACAACCGTGCACTATGCTGAAATCAGCCGAACGCGAAATGCATCAGCCCAACACGAAGGGACATTATGGGATTCGATCTGTTTTTGGCGGCCGTGTCGATTGTGGCCGCATCCATCGCCACCTGGGCGTTGTTGCGGCTGTTTCCAAGCTCGGACGCACGCCAGGCGATTCCACTGCGGACGGACGGCGGATTTGCCGACCCATCCCACACAACCGATGGTGGAGTGACGATAGACGGCAAAGTGACGGCAGACGGCGAATCGACATCCGACATCGACGGACAACCCACCGACCACCTCGGCAAGCGCCTCGTCATCGCGCTTATCCTGACCATTCCAACGTTCGTCATCACATTACTGGCGCTGGCCAAAATCGCCATGCCGGGCTGGCTGACGAATCCGTGGCCGCACGCCATCGTCATCACGCCGGTCATGTTCTATTGCGCGGCGCCGATTCACCACCGCGGCCTGCCCGCATTGCAGCGGCGACATCCGAACGGCGATTCGCTGGTTTCGCTTGGCATGGCGATTGTTTACGCGTACAGCCTGTTGCTGTGCGTGGTGTCGTGGATTTTCCCAGCCGGCTCGCGCGATCCGTATTTCGCGTTCGTCGGCGTGGTCGCGACGCTTTCGCTGGCTGGCACGCTTGTCCGGCAACACGCGATGACCGCGCAGCAGACGGCAGAAACAGAAAAGGCGCAATCGGCACAGTCAACAGAATCGGCGCGATCTCAAGCGAAATCCCCTGAGCCAACGCAAGAAAAAAGCGCGGAAGAATTGCTCTTCCGCGCTGTGGTAGGTCATGAGATCCGCGCACGTGTGCTGCAGATCACCACGTCGGTGACGATGGTGGTCGCGGTGTGGACGTGCGCGTTGTGGCTGGCGTTCGGCATGCAACCGAAGCTGGCAATCGCCATACTGCTCGGTTCGACCGTGCTGTCGGTCGCAGGCCTGGTATTGCAGGCTTACGACCGACAGGTAACCAATCGATAATCGTCACTCAGCCGGGTTCGGGACGTCGGCGGAATCGTCCGTCTTCCCCTCGCCCATATCCTCCAGCTGGTCCGCGGCCCACGCGGACAGCTCCAGGTGGTCGCCGCCGGTCTGGTCCACCAGCACGGTGTCGCCGTCGTGCACTTCGCCGGCCAGCAGCATGCGGGCAAGCTGGTCGCCGACTTCGGTCTGCACCAGGCGACGCAGCGGACGTGCGCCGTACGCCGGATCGTAACCGGTGTTGGCAAGCCATTCGCGCGCCGAATCGGTCACGTCGAGCGTGATGCGGCGGTCGGTCAGACGTGCGGACACCTGCGCGACCTGAATGTCCACGATGCCGCCGAGCTCCTCGCGGGTCAGCGGGTGGAACATGACCAGTTCGTCCAGACGGTTGATGAATTCCGGCTTGAACTGCATGTGCACGGCGTCCATCACGGCCTTCTTCTTGGCGTCCGCGTCCATGTCGGGATTGACGAGGAACTGCGAGCCCAGGTTGGAGGTCATGATCAGAATCGTGTTCTTGAAGTCCACGGTCCTGCCCTGGCCGTCGGTCAGGCGACCGTCGTCAAGCACCTGCAGCAGCACGTCGAAGACTTCCGGATTGGCCTTCTCCACCTCGTCGAACAGCACCACCGAATACGGACGGCGACGCACGGCTTCGGTAAGCTGGCCACCCTCTTCGTAGCCGATGTAGCCCGGCGCGGCGCCGATCAGGCGGGACACGGAGGCCTTCTCCATGTATTCGCTCATGTCGATGCGCACCATGGCCTTCTCGTCATCGAATAGGAAGTCGGCGAGCGCCTTGGCCAGTTCGGTCTTGCCCACGCCGGTGGGGCCGAGGAACAGGAACGATCCGGTCGGACGGTTCGGGTCGGAGATGCCGGCACGCGAGCGACGCACGGCGTCGGAAACCGCTTGGATGGCTTCCTTCTGGCCGATCACGCGCTTGCCGAGGTACTCCTCCATGTGCAGGAGCTTCTCGTTTTCGCCCTGCATAAGACGGCCCACGGGGATGCCGGTCCAGTCGGAGACGATTTCGGCGATGGAGTCGGCGTCGACGCGGTCGGGGACCATCGGCACGTCGGCGTTGGCATTGTCGGCTCCGCCCGATTCCGCCTCGTTCTTCTCGGCTTGGGCGATTTCCTTCTGGATGGCCGGGATTTCGCCGTAGTTGATGGCTGACGATTTCGCCAGGTCGCCTTCGCGCTCGTACTTTTCGGCTTGCGTACGCAGCTCGTCGAGCTTCTTGCGCAGGTCGCCGATACGGTTGTGGCCGTTCTTTTCGGCGTCCCAACGCGCTTTCAGCCCGTTGAGCTTTTCGCTTTTGTCGGCGATTTCCTGGTTCAAATCGGCGAGACGGTCCTTGGCGCTGTCGTCCAGTTCCGCTTCGGCCTTTTCCGCGGCCTTGTCGTTCTTCGGATTGCCCAGCAGGTACGACTTCTCCATCTTGAGACGGTCCACCTGGCGGCGCAGTTCGTCGATTTCCTCAGGCGAGGAGTCGAGTTCCATGCGCAGGTGCGCTGCGGCCTCGTCCACCAGATCGATGGCCTTGTCCGGCAGCTGGCGTCCGGAAATGTAGCGGTTCGACAGGGTTGCCGCCGCGACCAGCGCGTCGTCGCCGATGGTCACCTTGTGGTGGGCCTCATACTTCGGCGCGATGCCGCGCAGGATGGCGACGGTGTCCTCCACGCTCGGCTCGCCGACGAACACCTGCTGGAAACGACGTTCGAGCGCCGGATCCTTTTCGATGTTCTCACGGTATTCGTCCAGTGTGGTGGCGCCGATCAGGCGCAGTTCGCCACGGGCCAGCATGGGCTTGAGCATATTGCCCGCGTCCATGGAGCCTTCGGCCGCGCCCGCGCCGACGATGGTGTGGATCTCGTCGATGAAGGTGATGATCTGCCCGTCGGCCTTCTTGATCTCCTCAAGCACGCTCTTCAGACGTTCCTCGAATTCGCCACGGTACTTGGAACCAGCCACCATGGAGCCCAGGTCAAGCGAGATAAGCTTCTTGTTCTGCAGGGTGGTCGGCACGTCGCCGGCGACGATGCGCTGCGCCAGGCCTTCGACGACGGCGGTTTTGCCGACGCCAGGCTCGCCGATCAGCACAGGATTGTTCTTGGTACGGCGGGACAGGATCTGGATGACGCGGCGGATTTCCTGGTCGCGGCCGATCACCGGGTCGAGCTTGCCTTCCTTCGCGGCGGCCGTCAAATCGGTGGAGTACTTCTCCAAAGCTTTATACGAGCCTTCCGCGTCGGCGCTGGTCACCTTGCGGTCGCTGCCGCGCGCGGCGGTCAGGGCGTTACGCAGCTTATCCGCGGTAAGACCGTTCTTTTCCAAGATGTCCGCGCTTTGATTAGGTTTCGCGGCCGCGATTGCGACCAGCATGAGGTCGACGGTGACGTACTCGTCTCCCCTCCGTTGCATTTCTTTTTCGGCTTGCGATAGCACCGCCGACAGCTGCCTGCTGACGTCCGGCTGCGTTGTGGTCGATCCGCTGGCGCTCGGCAGCGATTGCATCGCCTGATGCACTTCGGCGCTCACGTTTTGCGCGTTGCCGCCTGCCGCTTCGATGAGCGCGCGGGCCATGCTGTTTTCCTGACGCAGCATCGCGTCCAGCAGGTGCAGGGTGTCTACCTGCGGATTGCCCAGCGCCGCCGCGTTCTGAACGGCGTCCGAAAGCGCTTCCTGCGCCATCTGCGTGAACTTCTGTTCCATATCATCCTCCATGGTTCGCGCCCGGCCGCCCGGCCTTCGCTACCGGGCCGGCGTTCGGACGCATATGTCGTTGTCTGATATGCTCAACCGACTTCATCGCCATTATATTCCCAAAACTTGAGTCCCACACACTCAACTTTTTGCGTTTCTCAAAACCGTCTTTCGACACAGGACGGCAGTCACCGACAATCACCAGCGCTCACCGGCAATCGCAATACATACGAAAAAGGCGGGCAGCAACGTAACGAAATCACGAAACGTTGCAAACCCGCCTAATCCAAAGTCCGCCAGCAAGCCGAAAATCAGCCGCGCACCACCACGTTGCGCAGATCGCCGATGCCCTCGACGTGCACGATCGCCTCGTCACCCGGATCCAGATGACCCGACGCGTTCGGCGTACCCGTCATAATCACATCGCCCGGCAGCAGCGTGGTGAAACTCGTAATCGCCGCGATCTGCTCAGGAATGCCGTGAATCAGATTCGCCGTGGTACCCGACGCCATCGGCACATCCTCACCGTTGAGCGTGAAGGAAATCTTCGCATCCTTCCAATCCACATCGTCACGCGTCACAATCCACGGACCCAACGGGCACGCCGTGTCAAAACCCTTCGCACGCGTCCACGTCGGATCAAGACCCTGCAGATCACGCAACGTCACATCATTCACGCACGTGAAACCCAGCACATAATCCATGGCCTGCTCCACCGGCACATTCTTGGCGATACGACCCATCACCACAGCCAACTCCGGCTCGAAATTCATATCATTCGAACACAGCGGAATCACAATCGGATCATCCGGACCAATCACCGACGTGCTCGGCTTGGTGAAAATCACCATATCCTCCGGCGCATGCTTGATATCGGAATGACCGGCCTCATGCATGAACTGCGCATGCGCCTCATAATTCTTCGCCAAACCGTACACCTTCGACGGAATCACCGGAGCCAGCAGACGAATGCCGTCACCATCCACCGGATAGCGCTCGCCGGTCGGCTCGACGGCCTGGCCGGACAGCGGATAGCCGTTCAAGGCCACGAGATAGTCCTTGCCGTCGTTCTTGTCGGTCTGAACGAAGGCGTACTGCGGTACATCATTATGCGTAAAACGTGCGATTCTCATACCCGCAAGTCTACCCGCTCGCCACGCCCGCCGTTCTCGACATGCGTCGCTTTGCGGACGATGCCGATTGCTCGCGTTTTTTACGATTTTTGCGATTATTTGCGATGCAGTTCCGCCCGCAACGCCGCCACCTCGCGTTCCAGCTCGTCGATGCGGCGCACCTGCTGGGCGATGAGCAGGTCGCGCACGTCACCTCCCGACAGAATCGGGACTTCGGCTGCGTTGCGCGGCGCGGGCAGCGTCGCATTGCTTTGCGTTTCCGTCGTTTGCGTTGGCTGCACCGGCTGCGATACCGCAGATCGAGCAACCTCCGCAGATTCCGCCGACGGCGCCACATCCGCCGACGCCGATGGCACCACTCCACCATTCCCATCAACCGATACCATCCGGTCCGTGCCCATACGGCAGGCAATCTTGCGCCAGCGCGCGAAACAACGTTCGATGCGCTTATAGCCGATCAGCGATGGGTCGAGTCCGGCTTCGCGGAACAGTTCGACCGGCGATTCGCCCGCATGGTACCGGCGCATGCAGTTGTGTTTGAACGATTCCGTGTAGGTGATGCGTCGCGACGTCGCTTCGGCCACCACCGGCAGCGAGCGCAGATATTCGACTTCTTCCGGACTGAACGCTCCCCCACCGTTGCACATGATGTTCCCTTTCGGCTTGGCGTGCGGCGGCTCCCTTCCACCGCACGGCAGTCGAATGGCCTCCGTCATGCCATTCCCCTGTTCGGCTTGCGATTCGGTTTGCGATGCGCGCTTGCGATGCGCGCTTGCGATACGTGTTTGCGATGCAAGGCCGCAATCCGATTCGTTGTTCGCTTCGTGTTCCATCATACCGGTACGAATGGCGTTTTCCCAACCATTTCAGGCGGTACTAAACCCTAAATCACCCGTATTCGTCACAACAAAAGCGGGTGAACCGTTGATCGCTCAACGACTCACCCGCCCGAACAAACCCCGTTGCCTGTCTGCTGGCCCGCTCAGACCGCCATCGGCGTATCGGATTCGCGGAAGCGCAGCACGAGCGCCAGTCCGGCTCCGGCCATTACCAGGGCCGCGATGGTGAACAACGCGGTGCCCATTGCGCCGGTGAGCGGCAGCTGCGTGACGTTCTTCACGTTCTTGACCTGGATTGCCTTGTCGGACATGCCCTCGTCAAGCCTGCTTGCCAGACCGAGGTTGTTGGCGCCGACCAGCTTGAAGGTCGACTTGCCGGTTTCCTGGTTCACAGCTAGTTCGACGGTGAAGATCGGCACAAAGTTCTTCGCATAGCCGCTCGCGAATCCGGTTTCCTTCAGCGTGTACTTGCCGGACTTCAAGCCCATGATTTTCACGTCGCCGGTGGTGGTTTCCACATCCGCGACAGCGCCGTTCTCGTTCGCTTCGGCAAGGCGGTATTCGCCATCCACAATCTTGATGAACTTGAGCGGGGTCTGCGAAACCTCGGTTCCCTCGAACACGTGGAACTTCGCTCCTGCGAGACCATTGGCATCGCTTCCGACACCGTACTTGTGGAAGGAGAAGCCCCCGGTATAGGAGTCGAATTCGACCGGCGTGTTCCACACCTCGGTGTCACGGGACACGGCCGCCTTGTTGGTAACCTTGTTGCCCATGTCGATGATGTCCTTGTTGACCACGGCGGTGTAGGTGATGACCAGCTGGCCGCTCTTGTTGGCCAAGTCGAATTCCAGCACGGTGGTGGTCTTGCCGTCGGCTCCAACGGTCGGAACGGTCACGTAGGTGAACGGCATATTCGTTTCCGTGCCATCCGCGGCTCGAACAACGGCCTTGAAGTCCTTGTTGACCGTCAGGCCCTTGGATGCCACGTCCTTCACGAAGTACGGATACTTGTCGTAGCCTTCGGCCGCGTTCGGAATATCCAGCGTGATGGTGTAGGCGACGGTCTGCCCAATGCTCACGCCTTCAGTGGTGGTAATCGTATCGGCCGTCTTGCCCGGCTGGTCGGGCTCGTTCTCGTTCTTGGCCACAAACATGCCGACAGCGTTGATCTTGCCCTGGCCGGTTGCCGGATCGCCCTTCACTTTGAATGTGGCGGCCACGCCGTTCAGCGTGGTGGCGACGATGGCGTTGGTTCCCCGACCGCCGTCCTTGTCCACATCGGTGATGAGATACCAGCCTTCGTCAAGCGCGCCGATGGCCGCCGTACCGCCGTTGCCTGCAACGGTTTTGTCGGCAACGACGCCATCGCCAACCGCCAACGCAGCCGCGAATGTGCGGAACCAGGCGGCGTCGTTATCGCCGGTCTTGGTTGCGGCGAACGCGGCCGGATTGCTGTCATATTCGGAGGGCATGCTGACAACGGGGTCCATGTTGTTGTTGGCGGCGGCCACCGCGTCGGTCACCGCAGTCACCCAATCGGCGTCGGTGTCGACCTGCACGGCGTCACCGTCCACCGTCAGCGAGGCGAACTTGTACGCGGAGTAGGTGTGCCCCTTCTGCGAATGCCGCACTTCGATCGATGCGCTGCCGGCCGCATACGCTCCGGCCGTGCCGAACGCCATACCGCCCAGCAACGTTGCCGCCGCGGCGATTACTGCACAAAGCCTTCTCGTCTTCATGATGAGAGACCTCTCTTCCTTGGTTTGGTCGGCCTTGTTGCCGCAGCCGATTGGTTGGTTTTATGGGAAGTTTCGTATATTGTGTTGTTCTTTAGTTGTGATTGAAAATTGCGATTGCCGGATTGCGATCAGAGAATTGCGATTGCCGTCCGGCAGTTCCGTCAAGGCCGTCCGCGCCCGATCAAAGCCAGTCCGACGATGCCCGCAAGCAGCAGCACCAGTGCCGTGACGCCGGCCACGACCAGCCAGGTCCGTCCTTCCGATGCGCCGGATAGCGGCAGCGCGGCCACCGTCTCTTTCACGTTGGTGAACGAGGCTTCGTAGGTGGCGGTCTGTCCCTTGTCGAACGCGCTCCACATGTCGGCTCTGGTGATGCTGATCGGCACTGAGGTGACGTTGCCTTTCGCGTGATAGCCGGCGATGTTGCCTTCCGTGACGGTGTAGTCGCCTGCCATCACGCCACGGAATGTGTACTGCCATTCGCCGGTAGGCAGCTCGTCATCTTCGGAAAGGTCTTTGCCCAGCTTCGATGCGCCGCCCTGCATGAAATCGATGCGCAATGTGGCTCCACTCGCCGGCATTCCGCCTTCCCAATGTTTCGTCACGACCACGTTGGCGGACGGCACCTGCAATACGGGATGCTGGTAGGCCGCGCAGGCGGACTGCTTGTCGAAGGTGTAACAGACCTGCGCCGACGCGTTCGATCGGAAGCCCGGCTTTCCTGCGGAAGTCGTGCCGGTGCCCGCGTCGCCGGTCGCGTCGTAGTTGATGCCGCCGTCGACCATATTGACCCGCGCGTAGGCGCTGTCGGTTGGCACTATGCCGTACGAGAGCGTGTAGGTCGCGTTGTGCAGCAGCTCGTAATCGCCGGCGAATTCGACGCGGATCTTGCCGTTGCCGGCGTCGCTGTACCACAATGTGTAATCACGTTCCAGCACTGGAGGCGTAGCCCCCGAAGGCAGATTCGTCACGTTGAGCGTCACGCCGCCGGTCACCCGGTAGTAGGTCGCTCCGCCGAAGTTCCGCATGCTGGCCATGTTCCAGACAACGCCATCGACCTGCGCGTATTCGGACAGCTCGTCGACGATCGAGACGCCGCTGTAGGCGCTTCCCGTGGTGATTTCCTTCTGGATGTCGTCGAAGATCTTCGTCAGGTCGTCAGCGCTGTTGGTGGCCTTGTAGTAGCCGAGGTTGCCGCCCGTAACCCAATTGGCTTTGTCGTACGCGGTGGCGTTCGGATAGTTGCTGGATACGGCGTGCATGAACTGGTTGGCTTGGTCGTTCTCCCTGTTACCGAACGATTGCCGCTCCGGATTGGCGCCTTCGAAGATGCCGATGCTGTAGATGAGCGTGCCGGCCGATTTCATGGCGAGCGCGGTTGTCACGGCGTCATTGGCGACTCTCGTGCTAAAAGTGTTTTGCGTGGTCGGCACACCGTCCGCGAAGAAAATGACGATTTTCTTCGCGCCTGGCCTTGCCCGCAGCAATGCCGTCTGCGCGGCGGCCATGCCTTTGTCCGCAGGGGTCGCGCCATTGGCGGACAGCCTGCTCACCGATGATTTCAGAGCGGCGGTATCGCTGGTCAGGGAACTCACCACGCCGGATGTCTGCCCGAATTGAGCGATGGCGATTCGCACTTTGCTGTTTTCGTCCTGGATGGTGTCGTTGGTGGTCTCGGTGGCGTCAATGAAGCTGGTCGCCGCTTCTTTCAGCGCTGTCAACCGCTTCGGATTCGATTTGTTGCATCTTCTTTGGCTTCCGTCCATGCAGTAGTTCATCGATCCGGACGTGTCCAGTACGAGCACCACTTCGATTTTCTCCGTGGTCTCATGGCTTTCGCGGGTATCCTTGCCCACCACGTTGAGGTTCAGCGTGTATTTGCCGCCGTTGTTGTATGTGATGCTTTTCGTGTGGTCCGGCTGCGGCACGGCGACGTTACGCGCGGCACGCATCACGGTTTTGCGATTGAAGGTGAAGCGATCGCGCATGATGTGTTCGTCGGCGTCGGCATCGTCTTTGGCAGCATCATTCTTGTCGTTATCGTTGCCGTTTTGAGCCGACGCGGCATCCTTGTCGGCGTCATTCTTACCGTTCTTGTCGGCATCGTCGGCATCTTCAGCAGTGTTGCCATCGTTGTCAGCATCGTCCGCATCGCCGGTTTTGCCGTCATCGGCTGTCGCGCCCGCATCGCCATTCGCCACAGCATCCGTGCGATTTTCGCCGGCATGGTCGTTTCGATCGCCGTCTTGAGCCGGTGCAGCACCATTTGCAGGTACGTCAGCGTTCTCAGCCGTCGGCTGCCTAACCGCCTGCCGTTCCTGCTCCTTCTGCTCATTCGGCTGTTCCGTCTTATCGCACGGCTGCCGCTGTTCCGGCATCGTCTCCGACGGTTGTTCCGGTTGCGATTGCGACTGCAGTTGCGATTGCGCTTGTTCGTTCGATGGCTGATGCGATTCGCCGTCGTCCGTAAGGCATTGTGCGTCGTCATCGTCCGTTGCGGACTGTCCGGCAACATCTTGCCCGGCAATGTCGGCAACGTCCGATCCGACTGCGTTTTCAGCATCGGATTGTTGTGTCGATTCCGGCTGGCTCGCTGCGGATTCGGCGGCCACGTTGCCGCCATCCGTCACCGTTTCGTCGGCGAACGCGGTCGCGCCGGCTCCCGTGGTGCCGGCCAGCATCGCAATCGTGACAAGCAATGCGGTGAATTTTCCCATCCGCGCGCCACACCGGCTTATGAAGCCGGCAAGCGGGTCCTTCATCCACTTCATGACATGTCCATCTCTCATGGCGCTGCGGCGAATTGCCTATGCGCCTCCATGCCTTGAACCTTATGGATGAACGTTTCGAAACCCGTCCCCTCCATTGATGGGTTCGGGGAACGTACGGACCCGCGAAAATCGCGGCCTTCCCCCTTATCCTTTACGCGGCCAGGCGGAAGCGTGCCGCATGATTCGGTGTCGGGGCCGCATCGACCGCACGACCATGCAGCACAACAGCATGCCGCCCATCGTGCAAACGATGGTCATGGCGAGCGCGCCCAGTTCGGTCGCACGTTCGTCGCGCACGTCGGCCGGATCTGGCGCGGGCAGCGGTATTGCGACGCGATGCCCGGAGACTAGCAGCCGATGCGTGTTGATGCCGTATGGCGTGCAGGTCATCAACGTCAGCCGGTCTTCGCCGGGCACGATTTTCAACCGTGAGACGTCGTCCGGTTCGATCACGCTGATTCGGTCCACTTCGTATCCCAGCGTCTCGTCCATCACTTTGATGTACATGAAATCGCCGTCGTGCAGTTCGTCGAGCCGTGTGAACATCAACGATTTGACCAGGCCGCGATGCCCGGTGACCACCGTATGCGAGTCAGTGCCGCCGACCGGCAGGCTGGTGCCGTACAGATGCCCTGCGCCGACGGCGAGCACCGGTTCGGACGTACCATGCCGAATCGGCAGTTCCACGCCGATTTTGGGCACCAATACCGTGCCCATGATGCCTGCGCCGGAATCCAGCAGGCCCTGATAGTTCGCGTCCGTGTCCGCCGCGGAAAGCCCGGAACCGCCGGAAGGCGCCGAATCGTCGGCGACATCAGCATCTCCGGCAGTGCCAGCCGGTCTGGTAGTGAACGGATCGGCCGCCTCGCCCAATACCGGCTGTCCTTCCACGGCAAGCCGCCGATTGTATGCGCGCGCCCGTTCCAACTCCTCCATCGCCATCGGATACGGCCATCCGGCAACCGTGCGAGCCGCCGAATCGGATGTCTCGGCCAAGCGCCGCGCGGAATGCGCCTGCATGGCGAACGGCAACGACGCGACCACCACCGCGCCCACGATCAGCAGCACGGACACGCACCGCACCAATATGAAACGAATCCGCCGCAGCCTGCGCGCACGAACCACATCGGCAATGTCAATCGCCTCGTAAAACGACGGCGTTCCAGCGAACGTTCCAGCAGACGTTCCAGCGAACGCAACAGTTCCGGCATGACCACTGTCGGCAGCTGCACCGGCATCAGATCCGACTCCGGCGCCATTGCCAATGCCATCGTTATCATCACCGGCATCATAGGAATCAGCCGAGGCGCCCGCCACGGCACCGAACAGCCGCATGGGCGAACGCAGCACCGTATGCGCATGCACGTAGGAATCCGTCCTGCGGGCGAGCAGACGGACGGGTTTACTCATCAATCGAGAGGCAGACCAAAACATGGGTTTCTCCTTCGAACACACCCATGTTCACACCCGCCATACGAAAGCCCTTGCCCCCTATAGGAGGGCTTACCCCTAGAAAGACAACGGTTTCAGGCACGAAACCGGCAATTTTGGCACCAAACCGCGCAGCACCCCACCTACCGGCGGAACGCAGCTCAGACAAGCCGTTTTTCAGAGGAATGCAAGTCAGACGAATGTAAGCCAGACGAATGCAATCCAGGCGGACGAGCCCCGCAAATCCTTAAAAAACAGAAAAAGTCAAAGAAAGCGCTCAGATGAACGCACGCTCACCGAAAATCGCAGTGCCGACGCGCACGATGGTGGAACCTTCGGCGATGGCCAGTTCCATGTCGCCGGTCATGCCCATCGACAGTTCCCGGCAACGGTCCGTGCCCGGTTCGCCGGATGCGAGGATGAGGTCGCGGGTCTTGCGCAGGTGCGAGAAACCGCGGCGAATCACCGTTTCGTCGTGCACATGCGCGCCGATCGTCATCAGTCCCTGCAATTCGATGCCGTCCAACGTGCCGATTTTCTGCGCGATGCGAATGGCGTGCGCCGGATCGCAACCGGATTTCGATTCCTCGCCGGATTCGTTGACTTCCAGCAACACGCCGACAGTAATACCGCGAGCCACGGCTCTACGTGAAATTTTTTCTGCCAAATCGATTGAATCGACCGATTCGATAGTGTCGACCACCGGCAGCACTTTGCCGATTTTATTGCTTTGCAGCTGGCCGATCAGGTGGAATGGAATATGCTCCGCCGCAGCATCCGGCGCGGCGCCTGCGACGCCCAGCGAAAACCCGCGTTCCGCGCATCGCCGTGCCAGCCCTTCGGCCTTCGCCGTCACTTCCTGCGGACGGTTCTCGCCGATCATGCGCACGCCGGCATCAATCGCAGCCATGATTTCGCCGATGTCGCGCGTCTTCGTGGCGGCCAGCAGGCGCACGGAGCCGGCTTCGCGTCCGGCTTGTTCCTCAGCTGCCGCGATGCGGTCGAGCACACGATGCACGCCGTCCGTGATCTCACGTGCGCGCGCATCGTCGATCACCTCGTTGGCGAGGTTCTTGTGATCCATGTATGCAGTCATCGTCCACCTCTCGCAAGTTCATTCGACCGCCGGTCCGCGGCCGGCACCACCGTTTCCGGCATGTCGGCTGATATTTCGATACCAGTGTTACCAGAAAACCGCCGACAACGTATAAAGAAGCCCGCGCGATGACCTGAAGTGAAGCGATAAAGCGGTCATAAATTCGCGCGGGCTATAAAACCAGACGGCAGTAGAAGGGGGACTTCAAAGACTCCGTCTACGCATTTAATGTATCAGATAAATGCGCGCAAACCGCCGGAAAAAACCAATAAATCTGAAAACTTTTTTTCAGATTTTATCCCCCTTGCGCAGCCCCTCCACCAAACGCTCCAATTTATCGACGCGATCGCTCAACACCATCACCTGGCATACCAGCGATTGAATCTTGCCCAACGGCACTTCCGACATCGCATTGTGGCTGTCCACAGCCGTATCATGCGGTTCCGGCTCTTCGGCCGCCTTGCGCATGATGTCCTCGTCACGCTTCCAGCGTGCGATATTGCGTTCGATGCGCTTGTGCCCGATGACCGATGGGCTCAATCCCGCGGAAATGAAGATCGCAGTTGGCTTCTCCCCCTGCAGATACCGCCTCATGCAGTCGATTTGGAATTCCCTCGCATACGTGATTCTGCTGTCCGTCACCGCGTCGATCGACGGCAATGTACGCAGGTATTCGATTTCCGCTCTACTGAACTGTCGCTTCGTCATATTCGCCCCTTGTAAATCCCCTTTTGACCGGCCATACCGATAACGCATAGACCGAATTGCCGAAATCACCACCCAGAATACCGGATGACGCACATCACCTTACGCACACCCCAAACGAAACGCGCGGCCCGTATCACCATGCGCTAAATATCCTTCTCACACTGTGAGATACCTCACAGCGACAGCACGTTTCCGGAGCACGCTGCAGCCTCGGCATGGCACGTCACCGCACGTCCAGCAACGCATTCCACAATCGCGTCCCACGAAACCCGCCGTTCCGGCCGCCGATGCAGGTACAGTTGCAAGCATCGGCGCAACCGGTCTCCGCATCGGCAACACCGAACCGCCCGCCAACGACAGGAAGGAACCCCGTGCCAGGTCGTTTCGCCCCCACCCCATCAGGCCGCATGCACATCGGCAACATCTATGCGATGCTCGGCGCATGGCTGTCCGCGCGTAGCCGCGGCGACGGCATGCTGCTGCGCATCGAAGACATCGACGAACCGCGCGTGGTGCCCGGCGCGGCCGAACTGATGATGGACGATCTGCATTGGCTTGGCTTGGATTGGGACGGCGATCCGGTGTTCCAATCCGCCCGGCACGACCTGTACCGTGAGGCGCTGCATTGCTTGGAAAACCTGACGATTGACGACGCATACGATTCGCCGTTTGACGCGCGCAACGACCACACCCCCGCAGTCGGCAGCGCAGCCAACAACGCAATCGCTGGCACAACCCCGCTGATTTACCCTTGCTTCTGCTCGCGCGCCGACATCCGCGCAGCCTCCGCACCGCAGGAAGGCGACCGTTTCATGGTGTATCCCGGCACGTGCCGCCGGCTTATCGCCAGCAATCCGGATACCGTCCGGCGGCGGCTGGCCAACAGCGACCGCCATTCGCTGCGCATCGCCATGCCCGCCGACACAAACCCGCGCGCAACCGTCCAATTCGATGATGCAGTGTTCGGTCATCAGGAATTCAATCTGGCGCACGACGTCGGCGACACCATCGTGCGCCGCGCCGACGGCCTGTTCTCCTACCAGCTGGTGGTGGTCGTGGACGATCTTGACATGGGCGTCGACGACATCGTGCGCGGCCGCGACCTGCTCCGATCGAACGCCCTGCAAATCGCCATTCGCCAAGCACTTATCAAGGCGGGATTCCGCAAGGCGAAAACGCAGGCTTCTGCACCATCGCAGCACGCACCACAATCGCAATACACCCCATATAACCCCGAAAACCCACGGTACGCGCATCTGCCGCTTATCGACAACGCGGCCGGCCGCAGACTCGCCAAACGCGAGCGCTCTTTGGATATGGGGGCGCTGCGCGCGCATGGCGTCACCGCGGAACAGGTTGTCGGCTATTGCGCGTGGCTGCTTGGTTTGCAGGGCGATTCCGCGCATACCAGTCCGCAGCCGATGAGCGCCGTCGAGGCGTTGCAGGAGTTCGATTGGGGTAAGGTACGGGCCGATACGGCCGACCGCAGTATCAGCCAAGACGATTTCGACGCGTATTTCGGCTTGTGACAACGGCTGGCCGAATCTCGCCGAATTGCCGAGACGACCCGGTCAGTCCGGAAAACAGCAGAAAACAGCAGAAAACAGCAGAAAATAACGGGAAGCAGTCGACGTTCAGCCGATCCACAGCTCCGAGTCAAGCGGATATTCGTTGACCTTGCAGCCGTCCAAATGCATGGATTGCTCCTGCATCAGCGGCGCCGACTGGCCTTCGCCGGCGCAGGTCGTTTCGTTGTCGATGTGCCCCAGCCGGTGTCCGACCTCGTGGTTGATCACCATCGTGCGGTATCGCGCCAGGTTGCCGCCGGCGGCGAGCCATTGTTGCGTGCCGCCGTTCCAACGGTCGTCGTTGACGATCACGTTGTTGTCGACCCTGCAGCTGTATTCCACCGAGCATGATGGCGAGAACGACGTCATTTCCGATGCTTGGGACAGCACGAGATTGAAATCGCAGTTGCCGTCCGTGGATTGGTCGAATATGGCTCCGGCGCGTGGCCATCCGTGTTCGTCGTTGAGGATGCGGAACGCCGCGTTGCCGAATTCGTCGGCCGAACCGACGTTTCCTTTGGTTGCGATGCAGTAATGGTATTGCGTTACCGGTTTGCCGCTGTTTTGCGCGGTTTCCTGCGCTTTGTTCAGAATCGCGGTTTTCTCGTCGTCGCCCAGTGCCGCCGATTGCGCGCTCACCGCTTTGGCGACGGCCTGCTCTTCCTGCGATTGTTTGGTTTCCGGTTTGGTTTTTTTGGCCGTCTTATGCTGATTGGTTTTAGCTGTTTTCTTGGCTGGCTTCTTGGCCGACGTCGAATGCGTGGCTTGTGCCGTCGTCTGCGTGCTCGGCGTCATGCGGACCAGCAGTGCGTGCACGCTGCAGGACGTCATCGATGCGATCAGCAGGAACAGCACGAGCACCAGCACGGCGGCCCTGCGGATGCGAAACGCCTCAAGCCGTTCCCGTTGGCCCATTGTGGCGTCGGCTTTCGGATCGAGCGCACGTATGATACGACGAATCCGCTTCAATCCAGCCTCCCGATATGGTGATGTTTCTCTCTTCGGCAACAGTACCAGTCTCAGTCAACATGCCGAAGCCGCCGACCGCCATGCATACCACCTATGCGTAAGGCCCGCGATTCCGGAGGGAATCACGGGCCTTACCAGCATGCCAGACGAATGCCGGCAATCGTCAAAGTAATGCTCAGGCGAACAGCACCTTGAACAGGAACGCGCCGACGATAGCGCCTGCGATCGGGGCCACGACCGGAATCCAGGCCTCACCCCAGCGGGAATCGCCCTTGTTCGGAATCGGCAGGATGGCGTGCAGGAGGCGCGGCATGAGGTCGCGGGCAGGGTTCAGGCCAGGGCCGGTCGGACCGCCCATGGAGGTCACGAGGCCCCACACGATGAAGCCGACGACGATGGATGCGGCGGCCGGGTTCGCCTTGCCCCACGGCAGGGACAGGCAGCACAGGGCGCCGAGCACCAGCATGAAGGTGCCGAAGAACTCGTTGAGGAAGTAGTTCACGCGGTCGTTGTGCGCGTCGGTGGTGCAGAAGGTGCCGAGGATGGCTTCGGCATCGTCGGTGTCCTTGTAGTGCGGCAGGTAGGTGACGTACACGATGAGCTGGCCCGCCACTGCGCCGAGCAGCTGGGCGATGATGTACGGCAGGACTTCGTTCCACGGGAACATGCCGTTGACGGCCTGCGCGAGGGTCATGGCCGGGTTGATGTGGGCGCCGGAGACGCCGCCGAACATCAGGACCGGGAACATGACGCCGAAGCCGTAGCCCATGGCGATGTTCAGCCAGCCGGCATGGTAGCCCTTGGTGTTTTTCAGTTCCGCGTTGGCGACAGCGCCGTTGCCGAAGACCATCAGCACGGCGGTGCCGACGAATTCCGCGGCAAGCTTGGTGAAGAGTGTGTATTCCACTGCAGTTTCCTCTATTGCTTCTTCTCTAACGATTCTTACGATTCGTGCGATTCGAGATGAATTGCGATTCCGCTCTGGGCGGACAACAGCGCACTACCTTACTCCGTACGGAGGAAGTAACGCGGCTTTGGGTGGACACATGTCCGAAATACGAAAAAGACCCAAGCCATTGGCTTGGGTCTTGTCTGTGCCCCCTCAGGGATTCGAACCCTGGACACGCTGATTAAGAGTCAGCTGCTCTAACCAACTGAGCTAAAGGGGCATTGGTCTTGGCGAGGTTTTTGTTCTCGCTGAGCACATGGAGTAAATATACTCAGAATCGGAAAGAACGCAACCCTCGGCGTGTCGCAATCATAAAACCGCTATTTTCCAACGTTTTCAGCAAATCGCCATCTATGGTGCACATCGCGTCATACGACGAAAAATGCGGCGCGATGGCGCCATAAAATCCAAGTAATCACATTTTCTTCACATTCTGCCGCAATGCAACCACTCCGACAGTCAACGGCACGAACTTTTCCATCACACATTTCCACCGCGGCGAGCCGAATAGCACGCATCATCGTCGAGCCCGTCGGCGCGCCAGAGGCCCTTTATAATAAGGGCCATGGCGCGTCACAGGAGTATATGACGCGCATCAAGAAGGAGAAAGACTTACCTATGGCATGCCCAAATTGCGGTCAGCCGACCATCGAAGGCGCTAAATTCTGCGCCTCGTGCGGCTCACCGCTCACCCAAACGACCGCGGCGGCACCGCAAGCGCCGGCCGCGCCGGAATCCGATGACGGCACCATGCTGTCTTCCGCGCCGCACATGGCACCGGCCCCGCAGATGCCGACCGCTGCCGTCCCGCTGCCCAATAGCGCCGCACCGGCAGCTCCGCAAACCACCGTCCCGCAGCCCACCACACCGCAACCGGCGGCGCAAGCACAGCCGACCGCTCAGGCGCAGGCAACGCAACCGGTGGCACCACAGGCCGCGCCGACGCAGCAGTTCCAGTACGCGCCATCCCCGGCCCCGCAGCCGGCAGCAGCGCCGCAGCCAAGCCAGCCGACCCAGCAAATCGCCCGTCCGGCGGCCGATCCCACCATCACCGCGCTGACCACACCGCAGTCCATGAAGACCATGGGCGCCAGCCTCGGCATCGGTCTCGGCGCGAGCGTGGTGTTCGCACTGCTCGCATCAATCGTCTTCTTCATGGGCAATGCCGCGGCCAGCAACGGGCTTGCCAGCATTCCGGGCTTTTCCGACACCGCCTCCTTCCTGGGCAACAACGGTGTGTCCGGTTCCGGCCCGAATTTCTTCCAGATTCTCTTCACCGTGATGACGCTCGGCGTTGGCGGTTCGCTGAATCTCAAAACCAGCTCCCAGGGCTTCTCGCTGAGCAATCTCGGCATTGACGCCTCGCACGTCAGCGTGACGCTGCCGGTCGGACTGCCCGGCGTGGCATTGGCGATCGGCGCCGCGTTCGGCGCATACATGCTGGCACGCAGGTTCGCGCTTCGTTTCAAGTGGACGGGCGTCATCAGCTCGCTGATCGTCGGCGTGCTGTCCGGCCTGGTGCTGCTGGTTTTCGCAGCCATCTTCCCGGTGACGGTGGGTGGTTCCTACAGCGACTATTCCGCTTCCGCGTCGCTTTCCGGCGTGTCCTTCCGCACGTTCTGCATGGCGTTCCTGCTGTCGGCGGCCGGTGCGCTGGCCGGCTACGCGTTGGCACAGTATGCGGGCGATTCGGGTAACGTCTTCTCCGCCGCTTGGCGTTGGGCGCACCGCGCTCGTGGCTTCGTGCGCACGCTGGTCGAATCGTTTGCGATCTACGGCGTGCTGTTCCTGGTGCTTGGCCTGGCGGCAACAATCGCCATGTCCGCCGCGAACCATCTCGGCGTAGGCGGTCTGCTGCTGGTTCCGCTGCTGTTCCCGGCTCTGCCGCTTATGCTGATTTCGCTGTCCTCGTTCGGCGGCATCGCCTTCTCGACGTCCAGCTACAGCGTCCATACGATCACGTTGTTCAACGTGTCCTCCCTCAGCCAGTATGGCTGGATCTTGTGGATCTGCTTCGTGCTGTTCCTGCTTGCCACGTTCTATATCGCGCTGCGTGAGATCGCGCGCAATATGTACGACCCGTATTACGCGGGCTGGCAGCATACGTGGAAGGCTCCGGTGGCCGCGATGGTGTTCTGGCTGGCCGCGGAGTTCCTGTTCACTTATTTCGCGGCGGGATACGCCTCGTCCAGCATGTCGATGATGACCCCGATGTGGTATTTCCTCGTCGCCGGCATCTGGGCGTTCCTGATCGAGGTGGCCGCGATGACGTTCGGTCCGACGCTGGTGGCGTCCCTGCCGGGCATGTGGCGGATCATCGTCGGTGGCACCGTGCAGCAGACCCCGCAGAACGTGGTCGATTACGTCAAGTCCTGCGATCCGTCCTACGGCATGAAGAAGACCTCTGCCACGGCGAGCGGCACGACCGCAACAGCGACCATGCCGACGGCTTCGGCTGCCGCACAGCCGGCCAATCCAACTACTCCGGCAGCTCCGGCCGCATCGGTCCCCCAGCCCGCGACGCCGGCTGCGCCAATGCCCGCGCCCACCGCAACGCCTGTTTCACAGGCCGTTCCACAACCGGTCGCCCCGACGTCCATGCCCAATACGACAACGGGCAACACGGCAACGGGTGCGGTGCCGCTGCCGCAATCGCCAGCAGGCGCGGCTTCTATGCCGGTCGTAGCTCCGGGGGCAGGTCAGCCGCTCGACCCAAAAACTAAGAAGACGATCCTTATCAGCGGCATCGTAATTGGTGCCCTGATTGTGTTGGGCATTGTCTACGGTGTGCTCAACTCGACCGTCTTCAGCGCGAAATCCGTGGCGCAAAGCTATCTGACGGCGATTGCCGACGGCAAGTATGACAAGGCCAATGACATCGCCGATCCGCAGGTGGACAAGGACCAGCTCAAGCTGCTGTCCGACACCGTAGCGAAGGCCGACAACGCCACGATCGCCAACCCGCATATCGATAGTGTCAAAACCGTCGAAGGCGTGGCCAAGGTCAACGTGACGTATTCGCTGAACGGCAAGAACGTCAACGATTCGCTCACCATCAACAAGGACGGGTCGAAGTTCCTGCTGTTCCCGAATTGGAAGATCTCGAGCCCACTGCTCAAGACCATCACCGTGTCGGTGCCCAATGCCGTGGAATCGTTGTCCGTCAACGGTGTTGACGTGACCGCGAAGAATGCGGAGAAGTCGGACAGCGGCACGTGGACGCTGCGCGTCTACCCGGGTTCGTACAAGGTGTCGATCGGCAAGTCGGGGTATGTCACCAGCGGCATCACCATGGTGCGCACGAACGCGGACTCCGATGCCGCCGATCTCAAGATCATGCCTACGGCCAAGCTTAAGGAGGACTTGAGCAAGGCCGTGAACGCCAAGCTGGACGAATGCGCGAAGTCCACCGACTACGCGCCGGAAGGCTGCCCGTTCGGCTTCGACCTGTACGACGAGGACTACTACCGCAACTTCGCGTGGTCCATCAGCGTCTATCCGAAACTGTCCGACATCGATCTCGATTACGGCACGTTCTCCACCCGGCAGGGCAAGGCGAAGTGCACGTATGAAGAGAAGAATTTCGACGATTCGTGGGAGTCTCAGGACGACAGCACCCACTTCACCGTCAACGGCAGCTTCAGCATCAGGGATGGCAAGCTCAGCGTCACGATTGACGATGAGGACTGATGCCGGCTAAAGAGCGGATATAGGAAAATCCCCCGCACCAATCGGTACGGGGGATTTTCGATGCTTAAGCTCAGACGTGTTTCAGCCTGAAGTCATTCACCGCCAGTCCGTAAGGACGTCGAGCGGTGAATGGGGCGAAATCACTCAGCGACGACCTTCACGAAGAAGTTGGCGGTGATTTCCGGGTGCAGGGCGACGGTTGCCGGGAAGTCACCGGTGGTCTTGATCGGCTCAACGGTGATGTTCTTCGGGTTGACCTCAACCTTGGAGGAGAGCGCGATGGCGATCTTCTCTGCGGAGATGCCGCCGAACAGCTTGCCGGACTCGGAGACCTTGGCAGCGATTTCGACGGTGGAGCCCTCGATGATTTCCTTGGCGGCAACAGCCTCTTCGCGGGTGGCGACGGCCTTGGCCAGACGAGCGCGCTTCATGGCCTCGATCTGGGCGGCGGCACCCTTGGACCAAGCGAAGGCCAGGCCCTGCGGGAACAGGTAGTTGCGGGCGTAGCCGGACTTGACGGCCACGACGTCACCCGGGTGACCCAGGTGGTTGACGGACTTGGTGAGAATAACCTTAGTTTCAGCCATTGTTCAAACCTCTCTAAGATCAGCGGCCGGACGTGGCGTACGGCAGCAGGGCCATCTCGCGGGCGTTCTTGATAGCCTTGGAGATCTCGCGCTGCTCCTGCACGGTGACACCGGTGATACGACGGGAACGAATCTTGCCGCGATCGGAGATGAACTTACGCAGCAGGGCGACGTCCTTGTAATCGATCTCGGTGACCTTGGCGGCCTTCAGTGGATTCGGCTTCTTCTTAAACGGCTTGACCGGCGGCTGCGGCCTCTTGCGTGACATCTTGATGTTCTCCTTAAAATCTGGAAATACTGCGATTAAGCTGCTTGTTTCGCTGTTCGCCTATGTTGCGGACGGGGTTCGGTCCGTCAGAATTCCGGTTCGTCGCTGTCGCCGCCGAATTCGGAGGAACCTCCGAAGGACTGGGACGCGCCGAAGGAACCGAAGGACGAGCCGGAGTTATCCGAGCTTGACCACGGGTCCGAGGCCGGAGCGGACTGTGCGGGAGCGGCGTTGACCGGAGCGGAGGCTCCACCCTGATATCCGGCGCCGCCAGCATAGCTGGAGCCACCCTGATATCCGCCGTTGTTGCCGCCGAAACCGCCGTTGTTGTTGGCGTTGTTGTAGCCGCCGCGATTGCCGCTGAAGCCTCCGTTGCCGGACGAGCTTTGACGGGTCACCTGGGCGGTCGCGTAGCGCAGGGACGGGCCGATTTCGTCGACCTGCATCTCGATGACGGTTCGCTGGGAACCGTCCTGCGCCTGGTAGGAACGCTGCTGCAGACGGCCTTGCGCGATGACGCGCATGCCCTTGGACAGACTCTGCGCGCAATGTTCGGCCATGTCGCGCCACGCGGAGCAGCGCAGGAACAGGGCCTGACCGTCTTCGAACTGGTTCGAGTTACGGTTCCAGGTGCGCGGAGTGGAGGCGATCGTAAAGCTGGCGACGGCGGCGCCGCTGCCAATGGTACGAATTTCCGGATCGGCCGTGAGGTTGCCCACCACGGTGATTACAGTTTCACCTGCCATGTCGTTACCTACTTACTTTGCAGCTTAGAAAGCTTGGTTTACTTACTTGCGAAGAATCTTCGTACGGATGACGGATTCGTTCAGGTTCAGCAGACGATCGAGTTCGTCGCTGGTGGCCGGCTCAGCGGAGTAGTTGACCACGACGTAGTTACCTTCGGTCTTGCCGGCGATTTCGTAGGCAAGCTTGCGACGGCCCCAGATGTCGATGTTCTCGACGGCACCGCCTTCCTTGGTGA
>OLOB01000326.1_pt1 | contig 40760 bp, 40 predicted proteins | sample 1671911 | NCBI WGS metagenome assembly OLOB01 (sample SAMEA3136625, study PRJEB25190) | human gut metagenome | biome: human gut; feature: human-associated habitat; material: faeces | place: Austria | collected 2013
CAAACGAACAGCTTGTTGAACTTCTCAAACAAAAAGATGAAAAAGCCCTTGAAAAGATTCATCCAAATAACCGAAAAAGAGTAATCAGAGCTTTACAAATAGCACACAGTGGTAAAAATAAAACACAAAGAGAAGAAGAACAATGTCATGAGCCTTTATATGATATATTTTTTCTTGGACTGGATATAGATAGAGATATTCTTCATGAGAGAATTAATAAACGAGTTGATTTAATGTTTAAAGAAGGACTTGTTAAGGAAGTGGAAGAATTATTTTCAGATCCGCAAACATGGGGTTATACAAGTTTTCAAGGAATCGGATATAAAGAATTCAAAGAATATTTTGAACATACCAGAACGTTGGAAGAAGTGAAAGATAAAATAAAAGTTCATTCACGTCAATATGCCAAAAGACAATATACATGGTTTAAAAATCAAATGAAGGTTCATTGGTTTGATCGAGAAGACGAAGGACAAATCGTAAAGTCTGTGAAAGAGTGGTTATATGAATAACGAAAGAAGTGCTTTGCTGCTGGGGAATGAAGCTTTAGAGATTTTAAAGAATAAAACAGTATTGGTCGTTGGCATTGGAGGTGTTGGTTCTTTTTGTGTCGAAGCTTTGGCGCGTACTGGAATTGGCCACTTGATTTTAGTGGATAAAGATAAAGTCGAATCCAGCAATATTAATCGTCAGTTGTTGGCTACCACGGAAACAATTGATCAAGTCAAGGTTATTGTCATGAAAAAGAGGATCCAAACCTTAAACCCAGAATGCAAGGTTGATACATATGACTGTTTTTATGATTGCTCGATGGATGAGAAGATATTTTCACAAAAAATTGATTTTGTGATTGATTGTATTGATTCGATAAAATCAAAACAGGATTTGTCTATGGCATGCATTCAAAGAGATATCCCATTTTTATCAAGTATGGGAACAGCTAGACGGTTAGATCCGTCAAAACTTGAAATAATGGAACTGGAAAAGACAAGTTATGATCCAATTGCGAAAAGAATGCGAAATTGGAAACGAAAAAACAAAATTCGAAATAAGATATGGGTCGTCTGTTCTACGGAACCTCCAAGACCTGTAGAAGCAGGAAAGCCATTACCAAGCATGATCTTCGTACCAGCAAGTGCAGGTTTGTTATTGGCAAGTGAATGTGTGAAGAAACTGATCAACAAATAATGGCTATAGAAAAATTTCTATAACTTTTAGAAAAGAGGAATTTTATGGAAAATTCTACAGGCTTGAAGTCTTCTTTAAAGACTCGCCACATTGTTATGCTCTCACTTGGGGGAGCGATTGGTTCAGGACTATTTTTAGGTTCTGGAAAAGTCATTGCACAGGCTGGGCCAAGTGTATTACTCTCATACATCTTAGCTGGACTGACACTTTATGTTGTCATGTATGGTGTTGGGAAAATGGTCATCCATCAAGATGAACATAAGGCTGGAATGGCCGGAGTTGTTGCTCCTTTTATTGGGGACCACTGGGCGCATTTTGCGGACTGGGTTTACTGGGCAACTTGGATGGCCGTCCTAATTGCAGAAGAAGCAGGGGTATCAACTTTCCTTGCCATGCTAATTCCTGGAGTGCCATTATGGGTTTTCGCCCTGATTGTAGCAGTTCTTGGAACAGCAATCAATCTCTGGTCAGTTAGAGCTTTTGCCGAAACGGAATATTGGCTTGCATTTATTAAAGTCGCTGTTATTTTAATTTTAATTGCACTCGGAATTTATTTATTAGTTATTAATGATGCTCATCTTGGTTTTGTTGCTGATACCGCTCAAAAAGTATCGACTAAAAGTACAGCACCAAGCTTTGCTCCTAATGGCTTTTCAGGATTTTTAACTTCATTATTGGTTGTTATTTTCTCATTTGGTGGTTCTGAATTGGCAGCAATTACAGTTGCTGAAACGGAAAATCCAAAAGTAGCGATTCCGAGAGCTATTCGAGGTGTTTTAATTCGGATTATTAGTTTTTATGTTATTCCAATCTTTTTATTCTTGCATTTATTACCATGGAGCGAAGTTTCAAATCCAGATGCAGCAAGTCCATTTGCTACAATTTTTGCTCGAGTAGGAATTCCACACGCTGATAAAATCGTTCTCGTAATCATTGTTATTGCAATTTTCTCAGCAGTTAACTCAGCAATTTATGCCACTTCACGCTCACTCTATTCACGCATTCAAGGTTCAAATTCTTATGTAGGTCAAAGATTGGGCAAATTATCTAAAAACCAAGTCCCAACGAATGCGATTTTAGTTTCATCATTTGTTTTGTTTATTGGTGTACTTTTGTCAGCAATTTTGGGTGATGGATTTTGGCAATTTGTGGCTGGTTCGATTTCATTTACGATTACAATCGTTTGGATTCTCCTTTTAGTTGCTGCTCTTGTTTTATATTTTAAACATAAAGAAGTAACGAATTGGTTTGTTAAGTTGGCAACACTTGTTGTGCTTATCGCTTTAACGATTATCTTCATCATGCAAATTGTCACTAATCCATGGACTTTGTCAGTCTTTGCTCTAGTGATTTGCCTCCTTTCTTACTTTACTTACCGAAAGAAAAAAGCATAATAATAAAAAACATTCATTTTAAATGAATGTTTTTCTTTTGTTTGAGTTCTAGGTATTCAATAAACTTTTCTTTGATTAAATCATTTTTGATAAGTGACAATTTTTGTTTGCGAACAAGTTTATGTTTAAACCACCATTCACAAGACATGGCATCATTTTTATTATCAAAATCAACAGAGGCAAGCAGCTTAACTGGCAATCTTGTTTTTGTGTATTTCGCCCCTTTACCAGAGTTATGAGTGGCAAGTCTTTTTTCTAAATCAGTGGTATAGCCACAGTAGAGAGTCTTATCTGAGCATTGTAAAATGTAAGTAAAATATTGGTTCATAAGTTTTTTTCTAAAATAGTGAGAAATTCAAAAGGAGTAAATTCATGAGTAGGCTCCCAAATCTTTTGAAATTGATTAATCATTCCATTGTGAGAAACAATGAGAATATTTTGAGCAGAAGGAAAAAGTTGAGGAAGTTTTTCTAAAAATATTTTAGCACGTTCATGAATAGAAGCAAGAGATTCAATACCTAAAGTAAGATTTTCTTCATTTTCTATATTAAGTTGTGCCCAATCTCGATTTTCTTTTGTTTGATTTTCCAATTTTCCAAGGCCTCGTTCACGTAATAAAGGTTCAAAGAGTAGTAAGGCTCCTATTTTATTAGAAATTATCATTGCAGTTTCCTTAGCACCTTGTAAATCTGATGATAAAATCAAGTCAAATTTTACTGACGAAAGTTTGTCAGCTAAAATTTCGGACTGTTGAATTCCTGTGCCAGTGAGAGGACTGTTCAACCAACCCGTCATCAAATTTTGCTGAATACTTCGCGTTTCACCATGTCTGACTAAATATAATTTCATAGTCAGATTATACCATTTAACGTAGCCAAAGTTAAGAGCTAGCTTGCCATTCGTGGTATAATAAGAGTATGATTACTTCACTTACGATTCTTTCAAGTCTTGCAATAATTGTAACCGCAGTTATTGCTTTTGCGGAATATCAAGCTGGAAAAAGACGTCATTCAACCACTCTATCTATCGAAATGCTTCATAAGCAAAAAGACGATTTTATTAAATGGTTTTATGATTATCTTCATATCTCACAAGTGTTGATGCGAGTAACAATTCAACTTAACATGGACCGCTTAGAACAACGTCATTTTGAAAGTACAAATGACTCTAGTAATCAGCGACGCATTATTCGTATTAATGAGAATACGATGTCAAGAGATCGTAATGCAGCAGATTTAAATTATCAAATGATGCTTTTAAATCTGGTGATTGATGACCGTAAGCCTTATTTTGAAAATACTCAGATCAAGGTCCGCTCAAATTTTGAAACATTGATGCATGACATCAATGAATTTACAAGAAGAATTCATATAGAATATGATGAAAAAATGAAAGAAACGGATGATGCAGGTTGCCGTTCCATTATGAATGAAGCTCGAAAGATGGCTAGAAATACGATGGAAGCTATCGAAAAATCTAACCATGAAATGGGTGAGCAAGTCAAACATGATATTCAAGCACTCGAAGATGAAGTAGAACATTATTTTAAAAAATAAAGAAACATGGATGTACAAGATTAGAGAGTAGTTCATGGTGCACGTCCGACTCGACTAGTGGGTTTTGCCCACGTAGCGAGAGCCATTTCGTCTATTAGCACGAATGGATACCTGGTGTGTGGAGAATGCGCCAAAGTGTGCATTCAAAATAAAGTAAGCAAAGGAAACATAAATGCCACAAGATAAAATAGTAATACACGGTGCACGTGAGCACAATTTAAAAAATATAGATGTTGAAATTCCAAGAGATAAATTAGTTGTTGTTACTGGGGTTTCAGGGTCTGGGAAATCATCTCTGGCCTTTGAAACTTTATATGCAGAAGGTCAACGTCGATATGTTGAATCTTTGTCAGCTTATGCCAGACAGTTTTTAGGAAATATGGATAAACCAGATGTTGATTCAATTGATGGTTTGTCGCCAGCAATTTCTATTGACCAAAAAACAACTTCTAAAAATCCTCGTTCAACAGTCGGGACGGTTACGGAAATTAATGACTATTTGCGTCTATTATATGCCCGTGTTGGGACGCCATATTGTGTGAATGGTCATGGAAAAATTTCGGCACAGTCAGTTGAAGAAATTGTTGAACAAATTCTTGAGCTTCCTGAAAAAACACGTTTACAAATTCTCGCTCCTATCGTGCGTACCAAAAAAGGGACTCATGTCAAAATGTTTGAGCGTATCCAAAAAGATGGTTATGTTCGTGTTCGTGTTGATGGCGAAGTTTATGATATTTCAGAAGTTCCAGAACTTGATAAAAATAAAAAGCACAACATTGAAATTGTCATTGACCGTATTGTTGTAAAAGAAGGAATTCGTTCGCGTCTGTTTGACTCTGTAGAGGCTGCGCTTCATCAGGCTGAGGGTTATGTTATTGTTGATAAAATGGATGGTTCAGAGCTTTTATTTAGTGAATTTTACGCCTGTCCAGTTTGTGGTTTTACTGTTCCAGAACTTGAACCACGTCTTTTCTCATTCAATGCTCCTTTTGGCTCATGCCCAGATTGTGATGGTTTAGGAGTTAAATTGGAACCCGATGTCGATTTATTGATTCCTGATACAAGCAAAACACTCCGTGAGGGGGCAATTATCTATTGGTATGGGAAAGCCTCAACTTATTACCCAGCTCTTTTAGAGCAAGCAATGGAGCAATTTGGTATTGATTTAGATACACCTTGGGAAAAACTGTCAGAAAAAGAACAACAAATTGTTTTATATGGAAATGGAGATAAACTTTTCCATTTTCTTCACGAAGGAGATTTTGGATTACGTGACCAAGATATGACCTTTGTTGGGGTCATTCCTAATCTTTGGCGTCGATATCGTTCGGGAATGAGCGAGTCAGCTAGAGAAATGGCGCGTTCTTACATGACTGAATTGACTTGTACGACTTGTCATGGTTATCGTTTAAATGATCAAGCACTTTCTGTTAAAGTGGGAGAGAAAAATATTGCTGAATTTTCAATTCTGTCAATTGGCGATACGCTTGATTATGTGAAAAGTTTAGTTCTTTCTGCAAATAATGAAATTATCGCAAAACCTATTTTGAAAGAAATTAAAGACCGTTTGACTTTCTTGAAAAATGTTGGTTTGGATTATCTCACGCTATCTCGTTCAAGCGGAACACTTTCTGGTGGAGAGTCACAACGTATTCGTTTAGCGACACAGATTGGGTCAAATTTATCAGGCGTTTTGTATATTTTGGATGAACCATCCATTGGTTTACATCAAAGAGATAATGACAGATTGATTGAGTCTTTACAAAAGATGCGTGATTTGGGGAATACCTTAATTGTCGTTGAACATGATGAGGACACGATGATGGCAGCCGATTGGCTTATTGATGTTGGGCCTGGGGCAGGTGATTTAGGAGGTGAAATTATTGCCTCTGGAACACCAAAACAAGTCATGAAAAATAAAAAATCACTGACAGGGCAATATTTGTCAGGAAAAAGAGCCATTCCAGTTCCTGAAAAACGTCGAGCCATTGATAAGAAAAAAATGGTTAAGATTACAGGTGCAAGTGAGAACAACTTGCAAAACCTTGACGTTGAGTTTCCAATGGGAGTTATGACGGCTGTAACTGGGGTTTCTGGTTCTGGTAAATCAACTTTAGTTAACAGTATTTTAAAAAAATCATTAGCTCAAAAATTGAATCACAACTCAGAGAAACCTGGTAAGCATAAAAAAATTACTGGTTATGAAGGAATTGAGCGTTTGATTGATATTGACCAAAGTCCAATTGGTCGAACTCCACGTTCAAATCCGGCTACTTATACCAGCGTCTTTGATGACATTCGTGATTTATTTGCCAATACAAATGAAGCAAAAATTCGTGGTTATAAAAAAGGACGTTTCTCATTTAATGTTAAAGGTGGACGTTGTGAAGCCTGTTCTGGTGATGGAATCATCAAAATTGAAATGCATTTCTTGCCGGATGTTTATGTTCCATGTGAAGTTTGCCACGGCAGACGTTACAATTCAGAAACTTTAGAAGTTCATTATAAAGGGAAGAATATTTCGGAAGTACTCGATATGCGCGTGTCTGATGGCTTGGAATTCTTCCGTCATATTCCAAAAATTGAACGTAAACTCCAAACGATTGTTGATGTAGGTTTGGGATATGTGACGCTTGGACAACCGGCAACTACTTTATCAGGTGGGGAAGCTCAACGGATGAAATTAGCTTCTGAATTACAAAAACGTTCAAATGGTAAAGCTTTTTATATCTTGGATGAACCAACAACTGGTTTGCACAGTGAAGATATTGCGACCCTGATTCAAGTATTAGACCGTTTGGTTGAACAAGGAAATACGATTGTTGTCATTGAGCATAATTTGGATGTCATTAAAACAGCAGATTACATCATCGACTTAGGTCCAGAAGGTGGTGCTGGTGGTGGAACAATTCTTGCCAAAGGAAGACCAGAAGAAGTTGCAAAAGTTGCTGACAGCTATACTGGTCAGTATTTGAAAGCAAAATTGGAAAAATAAGACTGATGGAAATTTAGACTTGTAATCAAAAGACTTGTCAGTAAGTGTAGAGGGTTGATAAAACTGTCAGCATGTTCCTCTGTAATTAAAATACTTAGTTCAATAATCGAATTGACAGAACTGCCTAGAAAATATTCGCCTTTGGTCGCATTTGAGAGAACTGTCAGTTCCTTGATTCACCGATAAAATGCTTCCTTCGGTCGCATTTTACTGACAGGATTTATCTTAGAAATATTTATCATATAAGCTTTCTGTCAGTAAGTTTTACAATAAAAAGCGTAATCTATAAACTTAGATTACGCTTTTAAGGAAAGAAAATGGATAAATTTAAGGAAATTTTTGAAGCGATTAAAGCTGACCCACAGAACAAAAAATATACAAAAGAAGGGATAGAGCCGCTTTATTCTGTCCATAAAGAAGCAAAGATTTGTATTATTGGTCAGGCGCCAGGTATTCGAGCACAAGAATCACGACTCTTTTGGAATGATCCGTCAGGTGACCGCTTGCGTGATTGGCTTGGAATTGACCGAACCACTTTTTATGAGTCAAATAAAATATCTATCTTACCTTTAGATTTTTATTTTCCTGGAAAAGGAAAATCAGGTGATTTGCCACCTCGGGCAGGTTTTGCTCAAAAATGGCATAAAGCACTTTTAGAAGAAATGCCTGAGATTGAACTTTTTATATTAGTAGGTTCTTATGCTATAAAATACTATTTGAATTTAAAATCATCAGCAAAAACAACAGAAGTGATTCGTAATTTTGAAGCCTACTTACCAAAATATTTTCCGCTTGTTCATCCCAGCCCACGAAATAATATTTGGTTAGCCAAAAATCTTTGGTTTGAGCCTGAACTTTTACCTGAACTAAAAAAAAGAGTTGCTCAATTAATAAAATAAATTACTGACAGGCTGTCAGTAATTTTTTCATGGCTTAGTCTTCAATTAATGAATTGTTCTTTCCATTTGAATATGTTGAATTCCGGCTTCTTCAAAAACTTGTCCTACCTCATTAAAGCCGTATTTGCTATATAAACCTTTGGCAGAAAGTTGTGCATGAAGTTCTAATTTATTTAATTTGCTTTCTTTAGCAAATTCAATCAGACGGTCAATTAAAAGCTTTGCATAACCATGACCTCTTGCTTCTTTTAAAATTGCCATTCGTTGAATTAGCGCTTTTTTTTCATCCAAATCAGCAAGCAAACGAACGGTACCTTTGGCAAGACCATCGTCATAAAGAACGAAATGAACAGAAGAAGCCTCTTCAAGAGCGTTTCCAACTTCAAGTTCATAAGGAACGCCTTGTTCTTTGACAAAAACTTGATTACGAATTCGTAAAGCATCAAAATAAATATCAGACATAGTATCACGAGTTACTCTAATTTCCATAATTTCTCCTAAAGATTAGTTTGCTTAAAAGCCTTGGATTTATTATAAAGCTTTCTATAAACACTTGCAAGCATTGGAATTACTACATTTCAATGCTTTTATTTTTGTTCAAAAAGTAATTAACAGAGTTTTTAACAGAGTTCCAATTAAAAGTTGGCATACTTAGTAAATAGTTCAAGCTCTTTATTTTTCTTTTCAGGCTCGAGATGCGAGTATAGGTCCATTGTCATTTGTAAGGTTGAATGTCCTAATCTCTCTTGTATAACTTTATATGTCATACCAGCATTTAGGCATAAACTAGCGTGTGAATGTCTAAAACCATGAAATGATAAAGAAGTAAGTTTTGCAGCATCCTCTATCTTTTTTAGCCGGTAGTTTAGACCGTGGTAGTCCATAACATTACCTTGCCATGTCGGAAACACTAAAGATTGATGTGGATTTCCTAAGCTCATAAAATGTTTTTTCTGGAAGAAGTACCAACGTTTTAAAGTTGAAGCTGCTTTGGAATCAATGCTGATTACTCGATTACTTTTATTTGTTTTCGGTGTATCTTGTATAACAGTACGTTGTACTGTTGTTTTACTGACAGAAACTGTTTGATTATCTAAATCTACATCAAACCACTCTAAGGCCATAGCTTCGCCAATACGCAAGCCAGAAGCAACAAGCAAGCGTAGGAGAGCATTAAAGTATTGAGTGGACCATTTTGTATTGTCCAGACTTTCAATGTGTGAGAATAGCTCTGACAGCTCTGTTTTAGTATAAAAATTTACTTCTTTGTTTGGTTTATCAATTTTTACTTTAGGAATGATTACTGAATGACAGGGATTTCTATCAATTATTCCAATTGATAAAGCATGCTGAAAAATTCGATTAATTACGTTAAGTTGTAATTTGTAATCTTTTCCTGACCCAACATCCCGTTTTTGTTTTCCACCAAGAGGTTCTGCAGCAATCTTCGCCCATTCAATAACTTGTTTTTGAATCTGAGCAGTAGTAATTTTACTGATTCGCTTATTTCCAAAAGCAGGAATAGCATAAGTATCTAGGTTAGATCTCATTTGTCGTATTGATCCAACTTTTTGTTGCAGCTTATAAAGTTCAAAAAAGCTCTCAGCAACCTCTCCAAAAGTTTCGAGTGATTCTTTACCTTTGGTGTTACCATTCTTTTTAAAATTATTTTTCAGGCGTTCAAGTTCATTCTTGACGCCTGTTTTTGTACGTCCTCTGATGTCTGTTTTAACTTGCTTACCTGTAAGCACATCAGTACCGATATAAGCGCCACGGAGAATATATCTCATCTCTCCGCTTTTTGTTTTGTATTCTTTTATATTTAGCTTGTTCATGTTGATTCTCCTCTTTGCATTTGCCGTGCGCATAATGGAAAATCATGAAAATATTTAATTATTGAAATTTTGATAGCTGTAGTGGTTGTATGAACTGCTATTCTGGCTAAAAAATAATTATTTATTATTTTTTTTATTGTTAATTATGAAATCAATCGTGTCATAAGACCATTCATCTTTAGTTAAGCCATTTTTAAAGACAAGATAATCTATTATTTCGTTTTTGTCATTATCAGTTAGAATCCCTTTGTTAAAAAGCATATTTAAATATACATTTCCTAGGTAATCTTCATCGGTAAATGATTTCTGCTGTGCTTCAATTAGTCTATGATATTGTGCTTTGGGGGTGTTACTACTCGGATTTAACAAGTCAGACAGCTCTTTCAGGCTTATAATTTTAGGTTCTTTTTGCGTTCCTAATAAATATGCTTCATCTACCTCTAGCACTTCAGAGAGTTTTTTTATAATTTTTCTTTTGGGTTCTGTTGTACCATTTTCCCAATTTACAATCGTACGCTGAGATTTTACACCCATTAAATGAGCCAACTTATCCATAGTTAGCCCTTTTTTCTTTCGTGCATCTTTTATTCTTTCTCCAGTAGAACTCATATAAAAACCTCCTTTTGAAAATATTATAACATAAACAGCAAAAAAAATGCTGTTTACGCTTGACAAAGAAAAATATTTTCTGTATTATAAATTTACAGCAATTAAATTGCTGATTATAAGGAGGATATTTTGAAAGTATGGACAGCTAAACGAAGCCAACAATTAAGATATAAGCGATCAGATTTAAAGCTTACACGTAAAAAACTTTGTACTCTTTTAAAAATTGGAACTCACACTCTAAAAAAACTTGAGTCTGGGGAATGTAAAATAAAGCAGTCAGTTTATATAAAAGTTCTCGAATGGCTTGCTACTGATACACAAGAAATTAATAACAATTAGTCACTAACCAAGAATGAACGTAGGCAATCGGAAAACTTTTGCTAAACGTGGGTATGTCGCGTTAACCCCGAGACAAGTATTGATAAATGACTTCAAAGCCCAAGAAATGGCTATAAACTGCATGCCCTAACATAAAAATAGCATTTGCCGTGCGCAGAACCGAGAACCAAGATAAATGATCACAATTCTCGATAAACTAGTAGAAAACGAGGAAATAGTAAAAATAATTGAAAAATGACGACAAAAAAATCCCAAAACTTTGGCGAGCCGCGGGATTTTAATCAACATGAGTAGAGCAGCTTGAATAAAGCTTTTCTACTCTCTATTTTACCATAATGAGAGGAATTTTCAATATGAACAAACCAGTAAACAAGGAAACTTATATCCTAGATGATTCTATCGCTTTTGAGCTTATGGACTTATTAAAAGCCAAAGCACGACATTTTATTCAACTTAATGAGTACGTTTATCGCTTGTTTGATGGTCAAAGCGTAGTGACATTTACAACTTTAGCAAACGATATTCAAGTAGAAATGATAAAGGGGATGAAGCTATGAACTACGACGAACTAAGGAAGCAAGCGGAATCATTACTCAAAGAATGTCATGAGCCTGCTGAAAATGAAAGTATTGATTTCATTGATATAATCGCCATTGCCATTGAGCATGGATTCGTTCAAGGAAAGGCAAGAGTTGTAAAAGCATGAAATTTATAAAAATGGATGTTGTTAGAAGCGATAAACTTAATGATTGGTGGATTAAATTTAGTGGTTCAGGGCTTAAGAGGACATTAATTGTCAATGAATCTAAAGCGCCAAAGTGGCATTTACGTCTAAAAAGAGGAGGGAAATCATGAGCATCTTATCATTTGAAGCAGAGCAGGAACTGACTCAATCAGTATTAAGCCATGTTGATAAGTTAGTTGAAGCAAGAGTTGAACAAAGTCGTGAGTTTCCCTATAAGAAAAAAGCTGATTTAAAACGTGAACTCTCAATTAATGAAGCTTATTATAAGAAGCTGGTTGTTGCTGGACTTCGTGAAGTTATCCTTGAAGAAGGAGATAAAACGGTTTGGGTCTCAAAGAAACAACTTGAGCAACTCATGGATCAATTGGCAGAGTAAGGGGAGATATGGAACTATTAACAATTCGCCTAAATAAAATAGTAGCTAAAAAACTGATGAAAGGTGCAGGAGAGACACTCATTTTGGAGAAAGAAGATTTCTATCAATATGTTTATCTTGTCCCTAATAATATGAGTTTTAGTGGTCATTTTGATTCAGTACTTGATATCAGCGTGAGCCAACATTGGGAGATTTTTAGTTTTCTAACCTCAAAGTATCAAGAACTAGGCTATAAAAAAGTGCATTATAAACATCCAGCTCATCCATCAAATAAATTTATGAAGTTTCTTAATAAGCTGCAGCGTGACGAATCTGAAAAAGTTGCTACAGTTTATCGACAAAATGCCTTTGAGAAATTCAAAGATGAAATCGTGATGCATCAGGGCTTCTTGAATAGTAAGAACATGATGAAGTTTATTATTTTAGGAAAGAAGCACGGATATAACTATAAATATCTCATGATGTGGGCTGTTTCAGAAATTGAAGCGACTTGTGACGGGACTCAGAAACAAGGCTTACTGGCTGATTTTATAAGTCTTGCGGATGAATATTTTGATGAAAGAGAAAGGGAGGTGTTGAGTGACTAATGTAGATGATGATTTCCAAACCATGATTAACAGCTACGAGGAAGAAAAAGCAAAAGCGGAGAGTAAGAAGGTAAATGATGTTCTTGTAGGACAAACGTCTCAGGTAAAGCAAAGCCAACCTTTAGAAGTCGAAGAGGAAGAGGATGATAAAAAGGAGCGTCATTTTGCCACTGAACTTCGAGATTTAATTTTAAGACAGGATATTGAATTTGCAATCGATGAAGTTAAAAAGCCGTTTGCAAAATTGAAAATAGGCGGCCACTACGAAGTCCATGCAGTTACTTCTCAATCTTTCAAAGATATTGTGATAGAGCTTGCAGAGAATGAATTCGAAAGAGTTATCGCTAAATATGCTCTTGAGAGTGCAATAGAAAGCATTAGTGCTAAAGCAAGACGAAGCAAGAATTTTAAATCAATCTCAATCCGAGCTAAGTATTTACCTAATGATGAAAAAATTTACCTTGATTTATGTAATGAGGCATGGCAAGTTGTGGAAATAAGTAGGAAAGGCTGGCAAATTATTGACAATTCCCCGATATGGTTCAAAAGAACGGATGATATGGATGAACTTCCAATGCCAAAATTTGATAGCCGAAATAAATTGAATGTTGAGCGTTTAAAAAAGTATATCAATTATTCAAATGATGATAATTTCGACTTATATGTCAGTTGGTTGTTAAGTAATTTAATGACCGATACCAGCGTCCCAATCTTAATTTTGCAGGGAACAGCAGGGGTAGGAAAGTCATTTACAAGTGAACTCTTAAGAACGGTACTAGATCCCGTGAGAACATTGAAATCAATTTCAAGAGTAAAGCCAAAGATTGAAGATATTGTGCTAGATACATCAAAAAACAGAATACTAGTTTACGATAATCTCTCTGCTGGTACAATTACGGCAGAAATCTCCGATTTGTTTGCCACAATTGCTACTAATTCAGCAACTTCTAAGCGTGCATTATACACGGATGATGGGCAAATCATTGTAAAGTTAGGCCGAAGTCTACTTTTTAATGGAATTGATGACCTTGTAAAGCGCCAAGATTTATTAAGTCGTTCGCTTGTGATAGAACTTGACACTTTGAAAGAGAGAAAACCTGAAAATGAATTAAGAGAAGGATTTGAACGAGACCACCCTTATGTATTAGGAGCATTGCTAAATATAGCGAGCACCGCTTTGAGAAACAAAGGGAAATCAACTTTTAACAAAAGCAGATTTACGGATTGGGGGAGATTTGTAGAGGATGGGGCAAGTGCAATTGGTTGGGATAGCAATAGATTCAGCTCTCTTTACCTTGGAAATATCGAAGCAGCGCAAGAAACGCTGATTCAGTCCAATTACTTTATTCTTGGACTCAAAGAAATAATGGATAATGAGCATTCAGGAAAAATCTCCTATTATGCAGTACCGTTGATTGAGAAAATCTCTAATTTTGACTTCGTTCCTAAAGTGATAGCCAAAGGTGCGATCCCTCATCCTCAAAAGATAAAAGAACGATTGAAACGAGACGAAGCTTTGTTAAAACAAATCGGGATTACTTGGAGCGATTCAATCTATGAAGGTAAAACGAAATATACATTTCAGAAGAAAAAATAAAAAGTGTTTTTGTTTTACCCCACCAAGACCACCAAAAATACTTTAACCCTTTGATTTTAAAGACTTTATGAGTGGTGGGCTAGTCGGTGGGCTAGAATTTTATATGGTGGGCTAGTCGTTGTACCCCACCGATAATTATCGAAGCCCACCGACTAGCCCACCGTAGATAAACCCTTGTCACGTAAGGATTTGGACTTGTTTTGGTGGTCTTGGTGGTCTAACTGGTTGAAACTTTATCATTTTATAATTTAAGGAAATAAATGAAATTTACAAAAATCAATTTAAAAGAAGCCCCATTCTCTGAAAGATGGAATGATTATACTGATTTTAAAAATTGGCATAATTTTATCAAAGATAATCAATTGTATAGCTATCTAAGAGGTTTGCCCAGTCGCTCAACGTTAAAGTATTATTTTGAGAACGGTAGAGATGTTGGTGAGTACCTGAGAAATGAAGAAAACCGACCGCCATTTTACGACCACGGTTATATGTATAAGACAAAAGACAGAAAAGCATTTATCGTCTATCAACCTTACGGCGCATTAGATAAGATGGATGAATATCACCAAGTTATTGAATGTTGGGCGACTGAACAAGGGATTGAAGCTAAAGTCTATGGATATGATTATGGCTGGTATACCAGCAGTAGCTATCTTGTCATCATGGGGCTAGATCTAAGTGATATTAAGGTTGAAAAAGCGCTAAACTCACATTAATAAATAGGAGAAAAAAACATGAATAACAGTTACCCCAAATTATGGTCAAGAATCATGACTCAAACAATCGCAGAATTAAATAGAAAAAAGAATCTGACTCGACTAGACTTAAAACGTGGAGCATTAGCACTTGTAAAAGGCTTGAATGTACGAAATAAGAAAATCAATGCGGAAAGTGAAGCAGACTACATCAAAGCGGTTTGGGATAATTTCCAGCTTTATGAAATGGCTTTGTCAGTCATTGGAATGCTTACGCCTAAAGAAGTCATTGAAACATTCCCAATTTACAAAAGATATGATGGTCATAAATACGAGACAAAAGATTACTTTAGTGTACAAAAATCTTTAGCAGCTTATGACCTGAATCAGCCCATCAATGCAGTGGATGATAAAGCTTTTGAATTTCTTTGGGATTATGACAACGATGATTTAGTAGAGTTCACGGTAGATTTCATGGGAGCTATGAGTCATATTAATCGTCTTGAGAAAGGTAAAGATTTATTTTCTCAATTCTTAGAGGAAACGCAAGGTATAAAATCTCGTGTGATTGAAATTAACGGGATTGAAGTCATTACTTTTGATAATGATGATGAATAAGATTAAATAAAAAGGCTTTCCAACAAGAAAGGAGTAAAAATGCGAGCAAGATCTCCAACAAAATCAGTTGTTTTAACTCATTTATAAAAAGAGCAATTAACGTAATGAAATACAGGCCTTATCTGTAGTTTCGATAAATTGGTATCTTTACCAATAGAAAATAAGGAATCAATACAATGAATCAAACACTAAATACACTCAATGAGCTGTGGATTGAAGCAGGCGAAAAAGTAGAAAATTATAATGATAAAATCAATCAAATGCTCAAAAATGAAAACTTTTCAGCTCAAACCTTAAGAGATTTAACCGCAAAGAGAGATCATGCTCAAGCCCGTTGTGATGCACTTAGAAATCAAGTCGTCGAAGCACAAGCGACGCAAGTTGCTCATCTTCGCTCAAGCGGACAACTTCCCTTAGGAAATGGAGAAAACCAAACGGATCAATCTTTTATTTCAGATTTCAAAGCCTTAATGAGAGGCGATTCTAAAATCACAAATCTAGTCACTTCCTCTAAAGATGAATCAGGCGAAGCGGCTGGCTTAACCATTCCCCAAGACCTCAGAACTTCCATTAATGTCTTAAAACGCCAGTATGATGTGATGGAGCAATATGTCAATGTTGAAAATGTAACTACTGCCTCAGGTTCTCGTGTTTATGAGAAATGGACAAATATTACCCCACTCACAAAACTAGATAGCGAAGATGAAACCATTGGGGCAAATGACGATCCCAATCTTAAGCTTGTTAAATATCAAATTGGACGCTACGGAGGGATCACAACAGCGACTAACTCCTTACTTAAAGATAGTGCTGAAAACATTATGGCTTGGTTGTCTTCTTGGATTGCTAAGAAAGTCGTCGTTTCTCGTAATAAAGAAATCATCTCACTCATGCAAGCAGCCCCTAAAAAACCAGCGCTCTCTACTTTTGATGATATTATCACTATGATTAATACGGCAGTCGATCCAGCAATTAAAGCGACTTCTATTTTAATTACCAACACGAGCGGACTCAATCAACTTACTTTAGTTAAAGATGCGCTAGGTAATTATTTGTTACAACCTGACCCCGTTCAACCTGATCGCTATTTAATCAAAGGAAAACGAGTGGTTGAAATCAGTGATCATTGGCTTCCAAGTGGTGGAGAAGCAAGCAGTCCGCTTTATCCGCTCTATTATGGAGACTTTAAACAAGCCATGACTTTATTTGACCGTGAAAACATGTCACTACTTCCAACCAATATTGGAGGCGGTGCCTTTGAAACGGATACGACTAAAATTCGTGTGATTGACCGCTTTGATGTTCAGCTTACGGATACAGAAGCCTTTGTGTCTGGTTCGTTTACAGCGATCTCAGATCAAAAGGGAAACATTCATACTGCAGCTACACCTACAACTACCAACTAATCATAAGGAGAAATAATAATGGACATTCGTCATATTGAAGAAAAAACAAAAGAATTAAAAGCACAATCGCTTCCTCTGGTTCAGGCCGTTGAAAAAATACAAGCCTTAGTCAATGAGTTAAGCACAAAACTTGAGAATATAAAAGTAGACAAACAACAGCCAGATATTGATGCGACTCTTGCACAAATGGCTAAAGAACGAGATGCTCGTGTTTTACTTGATGAACTGACGGAACATCTTACCAAGCAAAAAGAAGCGCTTCATCAATTTTGGAATAATGAAGAAACCAATTATGCCATTAAAAAAGAGGCTAATCGCTCACAAGAATACTTGAGCCCAACAGAATCTCAATTAATTGAGGGATTAATTGATAACTCTTTAAAACGAAAATTAAAAGCTTATGGTAAAGAAGTGGAAGAAGCTCGAAATAAAGCCATTGAGATTGTGAACTATTTGAAAGAAAATAATTATGATCAATCCGTTGGTAATGCTCTCCATCCGTTAGTTGAAGCCAAAAACTTTTATTACTTTAGAATGGCTCAGTTGATTAGTTCTACATTTCAACATGAATTGATGGAATATTTGCTTGAGGAGGGGCTGATTACAAACTATCCTGGCTATTATACCCCACGCCGATAAGTAGGGGAGGCACTTAAATAGAGCCTTTAATATGGTATAATAGAACTATCATAAGTCCCAGAGATGGGCAGTGGTATAATAGTACAGGAAAGTATCTCTAATTGTGGAGGTACTTTTTTGTTTAAGAGGGATGACATGATGAATGAAGTTAAATTCAATATTAGGTTTTATTTTACGGGCGGGATGAAACGCTTAACGGATAGGATAGACAACACAGGTCAACCTACACCACAGCGCATTGTATTGAATGCAATGACAGAGCTGTTTGATTCATTGAGTGAGGATGAGATAGAGATGATCAGGCTTAGATACATGAAAGGCTTAACACTATCAGAAGTCGCAAGTCGTTACTCGATAAGTGAACGTACTGTTAGAAATCATACCAACCCAATCGTTAAGCAAGTGAAAGAGATTATCGCTAGAGCAAAGAAGAATGAATTGATAGATAGAAAAGGGGAAATAGAATGCCATTGACTGGACGCTGTCGTGAGCCTAACTGCCACGCTATGGTTATTAGACCACTACACTATTGTACTAAGCACGCTGATAAAGAAGCTGCGTATCAAGCAAGCAGAGAGCGATGGACTAATCGTAATGATGATACTAAAAGATATAAGGACTATAACAAACATAAGCGTGAGTATAGCGACATTAAAGTAGAGCAGAATAAGTTCTATCAAAGCAAGCAATGGAAGTCTATACGTGATGTAGTAAGACGTAGAGATAACTTCCTTTGTCAGTACTGCAAAGCACACAACAGAATAAGAACTGGTAAGATAGTGGACCACATCGTGCCAGTTGAGTTTGATTTGAATGGTAAGACCATCATGGATAACTTGGCTTTCTGTTGTAGCAAATGCCACACAAGGAAAACTAAGTGGGAACAAATTTATTATGGAACTGGATATGGAAATAAAATTAAAAACGTAATCCCCATAAAAAATGTAAAAGATGTCCCTGACTTTCAAAAAAATGAACGATAAATTTTAACAACCCTCCCCCGTATATTTTTACAGGGAAAGCACACACATAGGTCTCATCTTACGTCAAAGACCAATTTTGAAAATTTTTATATAGGGGGGGGCAAAACACTAAAACATTGATATAATCACGGTTATAGGCAAAAAAAGGGAAAAACACTTCCCTTTCTTGCCTTTTTTTACGTCGTTTTAGCACTAATAATCGTTGGTAGCGTGTCTCACAAATAGATTTAGGTTATTTCTCTCATTTTTGGTGGGTAACTTTTAGGGGTCAATTATCCTCGATATCCTTATGGTTGAGCCATTCTATCTCAGAAAAAAAGTTTTCAAAATTGGTCTGTGATGCAAGAAAACAGTATGTGTATGCTCTCTTAAGTCTTATTTATTGGCAATTATTGGAAAAAAGGAGAAAGAAATAAAATATGTTGTAAGAATATACTCTAACGTGGAGGTACTTTCTTTTATTCATAAAATCTAGGATTACTACTTACGGTCATGATAAATGAATGCAGATAAATTATAAAATAAACTTCTGACTTCGGTCACTACTTTTTTTATTTTTCAGAATATGGTATACTTTTTAATAAAACTAAAAAATGGTGGTAGTAATATGAAATTTGAAGGAACTTGGCTTGTTGTTATTATACTAAGTATTGAGGTTTTAGCTTTCGGCGAATTTGAGCAGTCTGATCAAATTCTTTTGATAGGGGGAATTTCTTTTATATTATCTACACTATTCGAAGCTTCTATTTTAATTAGAAACTTTATTCAAAAGCAAACTAAAACATAACCCCGGTTCGGCGGGCGTTTTTTGTTTTTTATGGTAATTGCAACGACGATTGATTGCGAATAAACTATAAAATTGTCAAATATATAAAATAATTTCTGAGAATATTTATTGACATTTGATCCTGAAGTTGTTAAAATGGTTTCATAAATATGATTTGTAATGAAAAGGAGCACTATCATTGTGTGTTATCAGTAGCTTGAACATTTAGTGTTTAAGTGAAGTTAAGATAGCCCACACTTGGTAGTGTTTTTTTGTGGAATTGGGGAAGTATGAGTTTAAAGGATATTAATTTTGGGAGTTCTGATGGGCAACATGAATCAAAAGAACAAAATTTTTCTGAGATGTTTTATGAAGATGGTGGACATTATACTAAGTTAACAGACAGTAGAAAGTATCTAATTATTGGTCGAAAAGGCACAGGAAAGACCACACTAGCTGCATATGCTCACTTGCAGGCACAAAAAGCCAAGGGGCATATATCTAAACAACTATTTGCTAATGATTTCATCCAAAAAAAACTATTGAGTTTTTCTCAAAATGAAATAAACCGTGAAGAAAATTCATTATTTTGGGAATACGTATTTTTACTAGATATTGGCCAATCATTAGTTGATTTCTATTCAAAGCTACGATTTTATTCACCAACTAAATATTTTACACAAAAAGAAGTTATAGAATTAAAATCTTTAATTGAAAATGAACATTTAAGGATTGAAAACCTAGTTTCAAATAATGGATATGAAACGAAAAATTCAGGGGGTATAAAAGTTAGTGCAAAGCCGTCTGTAAATCTAAACAGTAGTTGTTCTGTGAACGAATCAGAAACAATAACTAAAATTCGCTCTAAATATTATGAAATTATCCCAAGATTAAAAGAGTTAACGTTTAATTTGTTGAAAAAATCAAAACAGTCTCTCTCTTTATACTATGATGATATGGATCAATTTGAAGAAAGTATTTCGTATGATTATTTTCAGTCTTTGATGAAAAACATGATTTATTCCGCGGATAGATTAAATAGTGACCTTTGGGAATTTAATTCATCAAAAATATGTTTAGTTTTAAGAAAAGATATTGTTGATTCATTACAACATCAGGCAAATAATCTGAATAAATTAGTTACTGATTCAGGTATAGAAATAAGTTGGTTTGATAATGTTCGGTCAGAACCAAGTGAACATCCTCTTATGCAAATGGTTCTTCATAAAATAAAAAAAAGTGATGATAAATTCAGTCAAGCGGATCTAAAAGAAATATATGACGAAATGTTTGAACCCAGTGTTTTTGGTTTCTTAATGGATAGAAGTTTTGGTCGTCCTCGTGATATTATACAATATCTTAATTTATGTAAAAATAATTTTCAAGAGTCAGAAAAAATAACAATAACTCTATTAAAAAAAGTAGAACAAAGTTATTCTGAATGGTTTTACAATGAAATTTTAAACGAATTAGCTATATCAGAACACAAGGATGATATTGAAGAAGTTTTTAAAGTAATCACTAAAAGGGGATATCCTACTTTTAAATTTAATAAATTAGATTTATTTATCAATAGTAGCCCAGAATATAGTATTGATAAGGTTAAATTATTCAAAGTATTATCTGTAATGAGAGAATATAGCATATTGGGAACTGTAAAAAAACGAACAATATTTGATTTTACATACAGAACGGGTTACTCGGTTCCTATTTCTGAAATTACAAATTTCGTTGTTCACAAAGGGCTTCGAAAATACTTAAATTTACCATAGTCTTCTCGCCCTTCGGGGCGTTTTTCTTTTACAAAAAACCTACTAGCATCGGGCTAGTAGGTTAATGTTAATAATGAAGGAGGTGGGACTTGAACCCACTAAATAATGATATTCTCCCAACCATTTCGGGTTTCCTTCTTGATTATATATATAGAATACCAATAAAAGATAACGCTGTCAAAAGAAATGATCTAAGCGTTATTGGTATTTTTTCTTTTGTTTGATTTAAGAAACAAGTTTTATAATATAATTATTCCAAATATAAAATTTTTCATAAAGTTTACTCCTAAGCGTCCCTCTCCTAGCTGGGGCGCTTTTTAATTCTAAGGTTTGCAAACGCATTCAAAAAATGATAGAATAAAATTGTGAAAATAATAACATTTACAGGAGGTGCCTGAGATGAAAGATGTTTACAAGAAAATTCTGGTTCCAGTTGATGATTCAAACCAAGCTATGAATGCGCTCCATGAAGCGATTGCAGTTGCCAAAAGGAATGAAGCTGAATTATTTATTCTGAATGTTAAAGATGAAACAAGGTTAAGAGGAACCTCAATTGCTTTAGCAATGAGCCTAGATGAGATTGAAGAAGAGTCAAAACAAATTATCAATAACCTAACTAAAGATTTTCCTAAAGATGTCGCATTTCAAACGGTAACTTTTATAGGAAATCCAAAGAAAGATATTGTTAAATTTGCTGAAGATAATGCAATGGATTTAATTGTGATTGGGGCAAATAGTAAAAAATTAGTAGATCGTATTTTGATTGGTTCTACAACTTCTTATGTTGTTGAAAAATCACCATGCAATGTTATGGTTGTAAAATAATCTTCTATAATTATTGACAAAATCTAATCAGGGAGTTATAATAAGTTACCCTAAACAATCTTTGAGAATTTTTGCTGATAAAATGCTCAAGATAAAACTCCTAAGCGCCTAATTACCCTAGGCGCTTTTTTGTGCTACAATATATTTGGGATGATTGCGGGATTTCATCCTATTTCTAAAGTTAAGCTGCTCTTCGGAGTGGCTTTTTTCAAATAAAAAAACTCTAGTCGGATGACTTCAAGGAGTCCAACTAGAGGATGATAGTGTTAGTACAAATTCAGAAAAAATTTCGTATATACAAAAAATAAGAGGTACTAACAATTTAAATATTATCAATTTTTCAGACAATTGTCAATTATTTATAGTAGTATGTTATAATATATTTAGTGGATGAGAAATTGATTTCTTTTACAGTATCTTTGATAATCTGCAGTTCCATCCACATATATCTAATATAATAACCAAGATATGTGCTGCAGATTGTCATATTTCGGTTCTTTAGCTCAGTTGGTAGCTAACCGTTCGGTCGATGGTTCGAGTCCAGCAAGAACCATAAATATATAGTAGAAACTCCTTAAAAGGAGTTTTTTATTTTGACTCTTTTGTGCGTTTTAACAATAAAAAAATACCAACGAAAGGTTGGTATATATGAATTATTGATATATTTTATAAATAAATCACTGTTCCTCTTTACAACAAAAAGCAGGGATTGATCCTGTCTTCTAATATTGTTTTTTAACAAACTCCACTGCATCAGTAGTCCCTAATGTGCCATCTTTACTTACTTGTTGAAATTTTATATGGCTCTTATCAATTGGAGTGATATGAAATTCAATGCCCTTCTTATCAATAAGTAGAATTTCTTTACTATCTTTATCATCTATATATTCTTGTGAACATTTAGCGATAGGATGCTCTCCATCTCTAATTTCCCAGTCATTTTCATCTTGTTTAATGATAGTGTAAGTTACATCCCAGTCCTTACTATACCAGTCGCCTTGTAACCAATCCGAACTATCTTCTCTAGTTTGACAACCACTCAATACGATTAAACTAAAACCTAAAGCTAAAATTGTAAATAATATTTTTTTCATATTGTTCTCCAAGTATATTTTTAAAAAGAATATCAAAATGTAAATGATTATGCAAGGTATTTTAATCAAAACAATATTCTTTACAAAATAACGTGATGGTAATATAATAATTCTACGAGTAGTATTTTAATAGTGTTTCAGGAAGCGCCTTTTGGCGAGGGTGTTATTCTTGTTTAATATACTTTATTAAAACTGTTTAAAGGATTGACAAGTTTCAATAAGAGCGTTATAATATCTGTATACTGCTGTGACGCCATTTCTTATTTAGGAGTGGCGTCCTCTTATTTTGGAACAAATAATTAGTAATATCTCTTTTTTATTAGTATATTTGCATTAAAGAGGTCACAGTCTCTTGTTATTCATAGCTATAGAAGTCGTGCGCTGCGGCTTCTATTTTATTTACAAAACAATAAGATTATGGTATACTGACAGATGACTTTCTAGAGTTATCGCTCCTTATTTGGAGCGTTTTTCTTTACAACGAAAGCAGTAAATTGTATAATAATCTTACCTTTTACATTAAGGTTATAAATAACTCCTAAAGCATCGTTCTTGACTAAGTGACGGTGTTTTTTATTATTTATTTAATAAACAGAATTTATGATATATTAATCAAACATAAAAACTTCTTCATAAATTTTTGCACTAAGCATCTTACTCCACAATAGGACACTTTTTTTAAAAATAAACTTGTTAAGAAGGTATTTAGCTATATTTTATGCTACAATAATGTTATCTTATAAGTTTAGTGGAAAACGTCCATATATTAATGGTCGTTTTTCTTTATTTATTAATAGCAGTTTATTTAAAATAGTTGTATAATGATATCGTACTAACATAAGCTTTTTCTAAAGCTCAATGCTAAATCGCCATGCACTCCTACGCATAGCGATTTTTTTCTTGACAAAGGCAAATGATAACGCTATAATTAGTTACCCTAAATAATCTCTGAGAGTTTTAATCCATGAAGTTCTCATTGCATAATTTCCTAAGCGCCTTACTCCATAGGCGCTTTTTTATGTTGACAACCTGAGAATAATATCGTACAATGTAATTGCTTACAAAACATTACAAATCTTCAAAACAATTTTTGAAGATTTTGCTTGGGCGAGTTACGGTTGGCTCGTCCTGCCTGCCACAAGTCATTCTTCGGAGTGGCTTTTTTATTGAAAAAAGCACTAGCATTAAGCCAGTGCCGAAAAGTGATTAGAGCAAGGTATGAATAATATAGTGCGGAACTAGATTAACTTGCAATAACTTTTATAATATTATCAATTTTATGAACAATTGTCAATAATAATATCTTATAATGTATTCGGGATGTTTGTGAGATTTCATCCTATTTCTAGAGTTTAGCCACCCTTCTGAGTGGCTTTTAAAATATAAAAAGACCGCTAACCCAGCGCTAGCGGAATGTAAACGTATTCCAAGAAATGGATAAGCCAAATCTTTTACCTACGAAAGTAATAATATCAGAAAAATTAATCATAGTCAAGTTTTTTGTATGCGTTTACTTATAATGTATTAAGTTCATACTATGCTATAATAATAGTGTCTCCGTTTAGTGTCTAGGCGGAGATTTGCTCGAATGGCGGAATTGGCAGACGCTGCGGACTTAAAATCCGTTGGTTATTTAAACCGTGAGGGTTCGAGTCCCTCTTTGAGCATAATAAAAAAGCACTAAACAAGTGCCTGGTCATGATTCTCAATTTTACGCACGGCGGTGAAATGAATAATTTTTGTATATTTTTTTAACAGAGTTTTTAACAGCGTTACGATATTAAATCAGGTTAATTTATATAACTTGAATTTTTGTTTGAATGCCTTTGTAGCGCAGTAAATCAGTTTATGGTATTATAGATAGTGTCCAGGTTATAAGCCTTGGATTTATTATAATATAAATAGTCTAAAAATAGCAGAAATAAGTTATTTAAAATAACAATTATTCAATCATTTATTTTAAGAAAGACAAAAATATATTAAATAAAGGAAATTTATGTTCAAAAATAGTAAATTATTCTTCTGGACAGTGGAAATATTAGCCGTTACTTTGTTAATCTTTCTCTTGTCTCAGATTGATTTTGTATTTCAACCCATTAAAACATTGTTGACGCTCTTATTTGTCCCATTTATTATTGCAGGTTTTTTATATTATGTTTTTAATCCTGTTGTTACTTTCATGGAAGAGAAGTTAAGAATAAAAAAGGTATTAGGAATTTTTATTGTTCTTTTATTAATCTTAGGAATGATTATTTTTGCAATTGCCTCAGTCATTCCAAGCTTAATTTCACAGTTGACAAGTCTAATTAATGCAACCGGAAAAGCTTATCCACAAGTTAGGGCTTGGATTGAAGGGCTTCAACATAATCCACGATTCGCTCAAATCTACGACCAACTTGATGTTAATAGTCTTGTTGAGAAATTAAATCTTTCGTATACTGATATTTTGCACAATTTGCTTAATAGTATCACGGTTAGTGTTGGAAGTATCGTTGGTATCATTACAAGCATTGTTATGGTAATGATTTTGGTACCAATCTTACTTTACTATATGCTTAAAGATGGTGAAAAGATTATTCCGTTTTTGAAGGAAAATGTTTTGACCGAAGATAGATTGAATATCTTTGAACTTCTTGAAAATATGAATCATACGATTTCACGTTATATTTCAGGAGTTGCGCTTGATGCCTTGCTTGTCTTTATTGTCGTCTTTATTGGTTACATGGTTCTTGGAATTCCTTATGCCTTTCTTTTCGCACTCTTTGCTGGAGTAACAAATCTCATTCCTTATGCGGGTCCATATATTGGTGTTTTACCGATGATAGTAACGGTGGCCTTTAATCGACCAGTAACAGCACTTATTGCCGTTATCTATGTCCTTGTTTTGCAACAGCTTGATGGTAATCTGGTTTATCCTAAAATTGTGGGATCAGCTGTGAAAGTTCATCCAGTAACTGTTATGATTCTCATGTTAATTTCTGGAAGTTTGTATGGAATTCTAGGAATGATTATCGCTGTTCCTGCTTATTGCTTAGTCAAAGAGATTGTTAAATTTGCCAATAGCCTTTATAATAATCATAAAGCCGAACAAAGAAAAATTATTTCAAAATGAGAACAAAAATATGATATAATAATTCTATCTAAATTGTTAACTCTCATTTTCAGTAAATTTGAGTTGGCAAAGTTTTGAGTGTTAAAATAAACACTATAATATTTTTCTCAAGGAGCACTAATGTCAAACCCTGATCCCGAGAGTGTATCGATACTCTTGCAGATTCTTTTACTTATTTTTTTAACAGCTTTAAATGCCTTCTTTTCAGCCAGTGAGATGGCCATGGTCAGTCTCAGCCGGACGAAAGTAGAACAAAAGGCTAGCGAAGGTGATAAGAAATATATCAACCTTGTTAATATTCTTAATCAACCAAGTAATTTCCTCTCAACGATTCAAATTGGGATTACTTTGATTAATATTTTAGCGGGGGCTAGTTTGGCCGAAGCCTTATCTTCACGTTTAGCTCCACTGTTAGGTGGAACAGCTCTAGCTAAAACTTTGGCTCAAATTATTGTTTTAGCTGTCTTAACTTATGTCTCTCTCGTATTTGGTGAACTTTATCCGAAACGAATTGCCCAAAACCTCAAAGAAAAATTGGCCTTAAGAGTCGCACCACCTATCCAATTTTTGGGAAAAGTGATGAAACCTTTCGTTTGGTTTTTGGCAAGTTCAACAAATGTCTTAAGCCGATTGACTCCAATGAAATTTGATGATTTGGATGAAGGGATGACTCGAGATGAGATTGAGTATTTACTCAATACAAATGATGAAGCACTTGACGCTAATGAGCGTGAAATGATTACTGGGGTGTTCAGCTTAGACGAGTTGGTTGCGCGTGAAATCATGGTTCCAAGAACAGATGCTTTCATGATTGATATTAATGATGATTCACGTGAAAATATTACCGCTATTCTAAGTGAAACTTATTCACGGGTACCAGTTTATGATGACGATAAAGATAATATTCTGGGAATTTTACATGTGAAAAAACTTTTAAGATATTCTTTTGACCATGGTTTTGATGATATTGACTTACGAGAAATTCTTCAAGAACCTTTGTTTGTTCCTGAAACAATCTTTGTTGATGACTTAATGCGTCAAATGCGTAAAACTCAAAATCAAATGGCTGTATTATTAAACGAATATGGTGGTGTTGAAGGCGTAGTTACCTTAGAAGATTTACTAGAAGAAATCGTTGGTGAAATTGATGACGAAACCGATATTGCTGAAGAAGAAGTCTTCAAAATCGGTGAAAATCTCTATGTTGTCCAAGGGAAAATGACCTTGAATGACTTCAATGAAGAATTTGATACACATCTTGAAAGCAATGACGTTGATACAATTGCAGGTTATTTCTTAGCGACAACTGGTAAAATTCCAGCCAAAGGACAACAAATTGTCTGCAAAGTGGACAATGATGAAGACCATTTTTCACTGACAAGTTTAGAAGTCTCTGGAAAACGTGTGGTTAAACTTCGTGTTGAATTTGATGTCGAACCAGAAGAAACAGAAATTTAAAAAAATTACTGACAGAAATTCTGTCAGTTTTTTTATAGAATAAAACTGATAATTATTTAGATAAGCCCTTACATTTAGGGGCTGACAAGAAATAATTTACTAAAACTTTTTACTGACAGAGCCCTTGTCATTAACTTTTACTGACAGAATTTGATTTGATAAAATCAATGAATTGCGGTATGATAGGGGTGTGAAATAGTGTTTTGAATTGGAGAAGATGATGTCAGAGAATATAGATGAACTTAAAAAAGTTACTGGACTGATTCATTCAACTGAATCTTTTGGTTCTGTTGATGGCCCTGGAGTCCGTTTTATTATTTTCGTGCAAGGCTGTCGGATGCGTTGCAAGTATTGTCACAACCCTGATACTTGGGCATTAAAGTCAGATAAAGCGACAGAGCGTACCGTAGAAGATGTCATGGATGAGGCACTTCGTTTTAGAGGTTTTTGGGGAGAGAAAGGTGGAATTACCGTTTCTGGTGGTGAGGCGCTCCTTCAAATTGACTTTGTATTAGCTCTTTTCAAATATGCAAAATCTCTCGGTATTCATACAACACTTGATACAGCGGCTCAACCATATTTGACTGATAAATATGTAACCGGAAAAATTGATGAGTTACTAGATTATACCGACTTAGTATTATTAGACATTAAAGAAATAAATCCAGAACGACACAAAGAATTGACAGCTAATAAAAACGATAATATTTTAGCTTTTGCACAGTATTTATCAGACCGTGGTAATGCAATGTGGGTTCGTCACGTTCTTGTTCCTGGTGAAAGTGATTTTGATGAAGATTTAGTTCAATTAGGTGAATTTGTAAAAACTTTAAAAAATGTCTTGAAATTTGAAATTTTACCTTACCATACAATGGGTGAATTTAAATGGCGTGAATTAGGTTGGAAATATCCGCTTGAAGGTGTGAAACCTCCAACAAAAGATCGTGTTCATAATGCTAAAGAAATCATGAATACAGAATCTTATCAAGATTACTTAGAACGTATAAGATAAAAAATAAAAATGAATTTGAAGTTATTCAGATTCATTTTTTTGTTACAAAACGAACAATCGAATAAAATCAGTCCTAAATGAAAATGAAAATGTGCTTAATCAGCCATTTTTTGGTATAATTTAAGGGATGATAACCCAAATAATTTTTAGTTAAAACTAGAAGTTTAAGTGGGAAATTAAAATTTTTAAAATGAGGTAAAAAAATGTCTGATAAAATACTTGTTTTTGGTCATCAAAAACCTGATACTGACGCTATCGGCTCATCATATGGATTTTCATATTTGAGCAACCACCGTCCAAATGGTGCCCTTAACACTGAAGTAGTTGCCCTTGGAAATCCAAATGAAGAAACACAATTCGTATTGGATTACTTTGGCGTGAAAGCTCCACGTGTAGTAAAATCAGCAAAAGAAGAGGGTGTGGATACAGTAATTTTGACTGACCACAATGAGTTCCAACAATCAATCTCTGATATTGAAGACTTAACAATTTATGGTGTAGTTGACCATCACCGAGTGGCTAACTTTAATACAGCAGCTCCTTTGTTTATGACTGTTGAACCTGTTGGTTCTGCGTCATCAATTGTTTACCGTAAATTCCTTGAAGCAAATGTTGAGATCCCTAGAGAAGTTGCTGGACTTTTACTTTCAGGTTTGATTTCAGATACTTTGCTTTTGAAATCACCAACGACTCATGTAACAGACCATAAAGTTGCTAAAGAACTTGCTGAAATTGCTGGTGTTAACCTTGAAGAATATGGACTTGCAATGCTCAAAGCTGGAACAAATTTATCAACTAAAACAGCAGAAGAATTGATTGATATTGATGCAAAAACTTTTGAATTGAATGGTTCAAATGTTCGTATTGCACAAGTTAATACAGTTGATATTCCAGAAGTTTTAGAACGTCTTTCAGATATTAAAGCAGCTATTAATGCTTCAATGACAGCAAATGGATACGATGACTTTGTCTTTATGATTACTGACATTGTTAACTCAAACTCTGAAATCATTGCTTTGGGTACACATCCAGAAAAATCAGAAGCAGCTTTCAACTTTACACTTGCAGATGACCACGCCTTCCTTGCTGGTGCTGTTTCACGTAAAAAACAAGTTGTTCCACAATTGACTGAAAGCTTCAATAAATAATGACTATTAAAATCTATAATGAAAATCGGCTGACAAGTCAGCCCTTTTTTAAAGATTTGATAGAATATTTAGCACAACATGATGAAGTCATGCTCAGACAGATTCATAAAGATTTTGCTGACGTAAAAAATATTGACCGGCAAATTGACTCATTTATTACTGCTGGGTTAATCTTACGTTCTGATAAACGTTATTCGCTGGGCTTTCATGTTTTTAATGACAGTGAGTTTGATTGGGAAACTTTAAAAGATAAAATTGCTGAACCACAGAAAAACATCTACGAAGCTCCAATTTTTATTGAAAAGGAGTCACGGATTGAAAAGTTATTATCCCAAAGTATGCTTTATCAATCTTTGACTAATCAAACGAATCAAGTTATCTTGAATTTCATGACATCTTTTTCTTACAAAGAATATCCACAGAATACTGAAATTCCACAATCACTTGCCAATTATTTTGATAAAGTGGCCAAAAATTTACCTTTAACTCCGCTTGAAACAGAGGTTTATCAAATGATTGGCGATGTTGACCCAGAATATGCGCTTAAGTATATGACTACTTTTCTTTTGAAATTTATGCGTAAAGAAGTTGTCAAATCTAAGTCGGATATTTTTGTCAATGTGCTGGAGAAATATAACTATATTGAAAAAATTTCGGAAAAAGAATACAAATGTCTTTTGAAATTTTCAGAACAAGTGATTCCAGAGCAGAAATATGCTGATGCTAAATCTTTCATTATTGCTCAAATTCAACAAACCACAGCTATTGAGCCATTCATCTCACTTGGAGACAAATAGGCTATTAGAATAAATTTAAGGAGAACAAATGAAGTACGAAAAACTGTTACCACGTTTTCTTGAATATGTTAAAGTAAATACACGTTCAGATGAAAACAGCACAACAACACCTTCAACTCAAGCGCTCGTAGAATTTGCCCACAAAATGGGTGAAGATATGAAAGCCCTTGGTCTCAAAGATGTTCATTATCTTGAATCAAATGGTTATGTTATCGGTACAATTCCTGCAAATACAGATAAAAAAGTGCGCAAAATTGGACTTTTAGCTCACTTGGATACCGCTGATTTCAACGCAGAGGGTGTTAACCCACAAATTTTGGAAAATTATGATGGTGAATCTGTGATTAAACTTGGTGATACTGAGTTTACACTTGATCCAAAAGATTTCCCAAATCTTAAAAACTACAAAGGGCAAACTTTAGTTCATACTGATGGAACAACTTTGCTTGGTTCAGATGATAAATCTGGTGTAGCTGAAATCATGACTTTGGCTGACTATCTTTTGAATATTAATCCTGATTTTGAACACGGTGAAATTCGTGTTGGATTTGGTCCTGATGAAGAAATTGGTGTAGGTGCTGATAAATTTGACGTAGCTGACTTTGATGTTGACTTTGCTTACACTGTAGATGGTGGACCACTTGGAGAACTTCAATATGAAACTTTCTCAGCAGCTGGTGCAGTGATTGAGTTCCAAGGTAAAAATGTTCACCCAGGGACAGCAAAAAATACAATGGTTAATGCATTACAATTAGCAATTGACTACCACAATTCACTTCCAGAATTTGACCGTCCTGAAAAAACTGAAGGCCGTGAAGGTTTCTTCCATCTTTTGAAACTTGATGGTACACCAGAAGAAGCAAGAGCTCAATATATCATTCGTGATCATGAAGAAGGTAAATTCAACGAACGTAAAGCTTTGATGCAAGAGATTGCAGATAAAATGAATGCTGAACTTGGTCAAAACCGTGTGAAACCAGTTATTAAAGACCAATACTACAACATGGCTCAAATCATTGAAAAAGATATGTCAATTATTGATATTGCTAAAAAAGCAATGGAAAATCTTGATATTGTCCCAATTATTGAACCAATTCGTGGTGGAACTGATGGGTCTAAAATTTCATTTATGGGACTTCCAACACCAAACCTTTTTGCAGGTGGTGAAAACATGCACGGACGTTTTGAATTTGTTTCTGTACAAACAATGGAAAAAGCAGTAGATACTTTGCTTGAAATCATTCGTTTGAACAATGAAGTAGTAAAATAAAAGAAAAAGAGAGAGTAATTAGTTTTTAAGCTCGATAATAAAAGAACAAGTCGCCCAAGAAGGTTTTTGATTAAAAATCTTCATGAGCGGCTTGCTTTGCGCTTATCTTATAATTTTCAGACTAATTGCTACTTTTCGATAACTTTCTGCTACTGTATAAAATATTATTCTGTTTCTAAATATTTTACTGACAACTTTGTTAGTAAAATTGAGCTATTATTCAAGACTTTAAAAATAAAATTGACTGATTATAAGTCAATTAATGTAAAAGGAAAGATTATGTCACAAAACACAAAAGGTAAACTCTCACTCGTAGGACTCTCGTTGATGATATTTACGACAGTCTTTGGTTTTGGGAATATCCCTGTCGCTTTCTACCAAATGGGCTACGGCGCCATTCCTTGGTATATTATTGGAGCCCTGCTCTTTTTCCTCCCTTTTGCCTTTATGGTAACGGAAATGGGTTCAGCATTTAAAGATGAAAAAGGAGGAATTTATTCATGGATGAGTGAGGCGGTTAACCCCACCTTCGCCTTCGTTGGAACATTCATGTGGTATGCTTCTTATGTTATCTGGATGGTAAGTGTTGCCAATAAAATTTTGATTCCAATGGTCAATTTGATTTTTGGTAACTCAACACACACCCCTTCATTACTTTGGATTTCAATTGCAGCTGTAGTTTGGATGGCATTGATTACCTTTATGGTCTCAAAAGGTGTGGAAACAATTAAAAAATTCACCTCTATTGCGGGGGTTGCCGTTCTTTCACTCAATGTTATTTTAATTCTTGGTGCTGTTCTTTTACTTATTGTTAATGGTCATCCAGCAACACCAATTAATCTTGCTGCTTTTACTTCATCTCCTAATCCAACTTTTGATGGTAGTATTGTTGCCTTTATTGCCTTTCTTGTATTTGCTGTCTTCGCTTATGGTGGAGTTGAATCAATCGCTGGTTTAGTTGACCAAACTCACGAGCCTGAGAAAAACTTCCCACGAGGAATCATCACATCAGCGCTTATTATTGCTGTGGGTTATGCTGTTGCTATTCTTAGTGTTGGTTTCTTCGTTGATTATTCACAATGGATTCCAGCCATTAAAGATGGATCAATGAACCTTGGGACTGTTCCTTACATGCTTTTGCAAAACCTTGGTGAAGCAGTTGGTCATGCACTTGGACTTTCTACTCCTGGAGCAGATATGCTTGGTGGTATTTTCGCCCGTTATATCGGTCTTTCTATGCTTCTTGCTTACATGGGTGCCTTCTTTACCTTGACTTATAGTCCAATCAAACAGTTGATTACTGGTACACCAGAAAAACTTTGGCCTGGTAAATTAGGAAAACTTGATGAAGAAGGAATGCCAAAATTTGCAATGTGGATTCAATTTGCAATTGTTACCTTAATTATTGTTTTGAATTTCTTGACTTCACAAGGTGGAGCAAGTCAATTCTTCCTCATTTTGACTTATATGGCTAATGTTTCTATGACTTTGCCTTATCTCTTCATCGTTATTGCTTTCTGGTACTTCAAGAAGAATAAAAATATTGTTAAACCAATTGAATTCTTTAAATCAAATTTTGTTGTGAATTTCTTGACAATTTTGGTCTTGGTTGTTGTTGGTGGGGCTAACTTCTTCACAATTATTCAACCAATTGTGAATTATGTTCAATTACCAGCTGTTGACCAAACTGGTAAAGCATTATCTGAAATGTTGACATCATTTATTTCAATGATTGGTGGGCCACTTATCTTTGGTGTAATTGCCTACTTCATGATGCGCAACTATAGAAAGAAAAATAACTTGTAATAAAATTATTTTAAAAAAATAAAAGCTGAGTTTGCTCAGCTTTTTTTATATTCAGATATTTTGTCGATAAAAAGCCTTCCATATTTTTCGAGTTTAACAGGTCCGACACCAGAAATTTGTAAAAATTGACTTGGGCTATCTGGCAGAACTTGAGCCATTTCTTTAAGGGCACTATCAGAAAAAATCATGAAAGGAGGGACGCCTTCTTCCTTGGCTAGTTCAAGTCGAAGTGCACGAATACTTGCAAAACATTCTTCATCAAAATGATGAGAAATTTTTGTTTTCGATTCAATAATTAAGCTAGCTTTGCGATAAACTTTGATTTGTCCTTTGAGGACTTTTAATCCTTGGGCTGAAAGAAGGAGAAGTGGGAATTTACCTGATGTAATGTTTAAATAACCTTCAGCAGATAGAAAATCGATTAATTCACCTACGGTCTTTTGGGAATGGTTTTTCATAATTCCAAAAGTCGATAGAGATTCAAAATTCCATTTTGCAATATTTTTATTTTTAGAACCAATCAAAACTTGTGCTACGGCCGTCTTACCAAAACGTTCACCCATTCGGACGACACAAGATAGAACTTTTTGAGCATCAATTGTAATATCGAGAAGTTCTCTTTCATCAAGACAATTACTACATTTTTTACAATCTTCACCTTCATCACCAAAATATTGCAAGATATAGCGTTGTAAACAGGTTTCGGCACTTGTGTATGCTTGCATTTGTCGAAGCTTTTCGTATTCATGTTCCTTGTGCGCTTCATCACCTTCACTTTGCTCAATCAAGAAATTACGAATTCGTAAATCATTTGGTGAAAAAAGGAGGATAGCATCAGATTCAAGCCCATCCCGTCCTGCTCGTCCAGCTTCTTGATAATAACTTTCAATTGTTGCGGGAAGGGCATAATGAATCACAAATCGAACATTTGGTTTATTGATTCCCATGCCAAAAGCATTAGTGGCAACCATTATTGGCACTTCGTCAAAGAGAAAAAGTTCTTGATTCATTTGACGTTCCTGTTCACTCAGTCCAGCATGGTAACGAACGGCTTTGAAATGATTATGGTTGAGCCATTCACAAATTTCTTCAACTTCTTTACGAGTGCTGGCATAGATAATTCCAGCAGCCTCACTTTCTTGATTTTTAAGATAATTTTTAAGAAAAGTTCTCTTATCCATCCCTTTGACTACTTCAAAACGTAAGTTTTCTCTAAGAAAACCGGTTTTAATAGTATGACTGGGGGAAATTGAAAGAAGTTTTTGAATATCATCTGCAACTTTTGGTGTCGCAGTGGCCGTAAGGGCTAAGACGGTAGGATTTGTTGGTAAATATTGGAGATGAGAGGCAAAATCGACATAACTGGGTCTGAAATCGTGCCCCCATTGTGAAATGCAGTGTGCTTCGTCTATGGCAACTAAATCAATTGGAAGTTTTTGTAAAAAGACATTGAAATAGTCTAATGAAAAACGCTCTGGTGCTACAAAAAGAAGCTTGATTTCGCCATTTTCAACCTGTCGCATTCTTTGATAAGATTCGGAATCCTCTAAGGTAGAGTTAATAAATGTTGCTGGAATTCCGGCAATATTCAGCTGGTCGACTTGATCTTTCATCAAGCTAATAAGTGGGGAGATTACGAGAGTAAGCCCTGGTTGAATAAGAGCTGGTAACTGATAGCAGATTGATTTTCCAGCTCCTGTGGGTAAAATACCAAGAGTGGCTTGTCCATCTAGGACTTGTTCAATAATTTGTTTCTGACCATTTCGGAAATTGTCATAACCAAAAATTTCTTTTAATTTAGCTTCTAAATTCATTCTTACTATATTATACGTAAAAGAAGAAGAAAAATCACAAATGACTCATAAAAATTGATAACGAATGGTTCAAAGATTACATTAAAAGAACTAAGATGTTTTTGTTACTTTAAATGATACAAAATGAAGTGAAAAGTGATATAATAAAACAAAAGAATGCGTTTACAAAATTTTATATATAGAGGAGACTTTCTTATGAAAGCAGCAGTAGTAAGACACAATCCAGATGGTTATGCGGACCTTGTTGAAAAGGAACTTCGAGCAATCAAACCTAATGAAGCTTTGCTTGACATGGAGTATTGTGGGGTCTGTCATACCGATTTGCACGTTGCAGCAGGTGATTATGGCAACAAAGCAGGGACTGTTCTTGGTCATGAAGGAATTGGAATTGTCAAAGAAATTGGAGCTGATGTAAGCTCGCTTCAAGTTGGTGATCGGGTTTCAGTGGCTTGGTTCTTTGAAGGATGTGGTCACTGTGAATACTGTGTATCTGGTAATGAAACTTTTTGTCGAGAAGTTAAAAATGCAGGATATTCAGTTGATGGCGGAATGGCTGAAGAAGCGATTGTTGTTGCCGATTATGCTGTCAAAGTACCTGACGGACTTGACCCAATTGAAGCTAGCTCAATTACTTGTGCTGGAGTAACAACTTACAAAGCAATCAAAATATCAGGAGTAAAACCTGGTGATTGGCAAGTAATTTTTGGTGCTGGAGGACTTGGAAATTTAGCAATTCAATATGCTAAAAATGTTTTTGGAGCAAAAGTAATTGCTGTTGATATTAATCAAGATAAATTAAATTTAGCTAAAAAAATTGGAGCTGATGTGATTATCAATTCTGGTGATGTAAATCCAGTTGATGAAATTAAAAAAATAACTGGCGGCTTAGGGGTGCAAAGTGCAATAGTTTGTGCTGTTGCAAGGATTGCTTTTGAACAAGCGGTTGCTTCTTTGAAACCTATGGGCAAAATGGTTGCTGTGGCACTTCCCAATACTGAGATGAGTTTATCAGTTCCAACAGTTGTTTTTGACGGAGTGGAGGTTGCAGGTTCACTTGTCGGAACAAGACTTGACTTGGCAGAAGCATTTCAATTTGGAGCAGAAGGTAAGGTAAAACCAATTGTTGCGACACGCAAACTGGAAGAAATCAATGATATTATTGATGAAATGAAGGCAGGAAAAATTGAAGGCCGAATGGTCATTGATTTTACTAAATAAATATAAAAGAGGCGATGCAGATAAATTCAAAAAATTTGGTCAATTATTCAAGTGATGAATTTAACAATCTTTCGCAATTTCAACAAGAAGAAATTACAAACAATTTTAAAGAAGCTATTTTGTACAAAATGAAAGAAAAAAATTTGCATATTGATGAGGTAAGTGAAAAAGCTGGCTATTCTTCACGGAATCTTTCAGCATTACTTTATTCTGATACTGTAAGTTATGAAACTCATGCGGAATTACAAAGAATTCTTGCTGTTGTTAATTCTTTTGCCTAGTCAGAAGAAAAAGAAAAAACGACTCCCATTGAGTCGTTTTTTTATGTTAATTTACTGACAGAATTTTTGTCAGTAAATTAGAGATATTTTTGAGCAGCAGCTGTATCTCCAATATAAGGTTGACGTTTTCCGTCTTTTAATTGGAACATATCAGTTCCTTTTCCGGCGATAATCACAGCATCGTCAGTACTTTTAGTTTTACTGACAGCTTTTTTTATTGCCAATTCACGGTCAAGTTCAAAATCAAGTGTGCGACTGACAAAAGAAGCAATCTCGTCAGCAATTATTTTAGGGTCTTCTCGATTTGAATCATCAGTAGTTAAAATGACATCAAGTCGCGGATGTTTTTCAATCACTTGTCCGAAATCTTTCCGGCGACTTTCGCCTTTATTTCCGGTTGAACCAAGGACTAGAACAAGCTGACCAGCATGGTGTTCTTCAACAACTTCAACAAGATTTTCTAACGATAGACCGTTGTGAGCATAATCAATATAGATGTGAGCACCATTTTTGGCAGTAAGAAGTTCCATGCGTCCTGGAACAACAGCAAGAGCTAAACCGTCATGGATATTTTCTAATGAAGCGCCTAAAGCTTTAGTTGCTAATGCTGTAGCTAAGGCATTTTCTTGGTTGAAGTGTCCTAATAAGCGAATGTCAAATGCTCCACTGACAGAACCGTCAGTAACAAAATGAAGTCCTTTTGATTCAATAATTTTATTTTCAGAATCAGCACCATAGAAAGCATGTGGAATTTTACGTTCCTTAAGTTCCTCTTTAATGATGGCAAAGTGATTCATTTCGGAATTAGCAACAAAATAACGTGAATTTTTGAGAAGTTGACGTTTGCAGTAAAAATAATCTTCAAGCGTTGGATGTTCAACTGGGCCAATGTGGTCAGGAGAAATGTTTAAGAAAACCCCAACATCAAATGTTAAACCGTAAACCCGTTCTGTTTTGTAAGCTTGGCTTGAAACTTCCATGACCAAATGTGTCATTCCATTTGTCAGAGCTTTTGCCATCATTTCTAGTAAATCAAGACTTTCAGGAGTTGTCAATTCTGATTTAAAATAATTTTTTCCATCCAAAGTTGTTTGGGCAGTAGATAAAAGTGCAGTTTTGCCACCGTTCATTTTGTCAAGTATTGCTTTAGCAAAATAAGCAGAAGTGGTTTTTCCTTTTGTACCAGTCAAAGCTAAGGTTTTGAGTTTATTTTGTGGAAAATCATAAAAGCTTGCAGCTATTAAAGCCATTGCTCGTTTAACATCAGTGACAATAATTGCTGGGAGAGCTACTTCATAATCAAATTCTGAAACATAAAAAGCAGCTTCTAAGTCTGTTAAATATTCTTTTTTAAAATTCAAACCCTTGGCAAAGAAAAGGGTATTTTCTGTTGATTTTCGTGAATCATAAGAGAGTTGGTCAAAGTTTACTTCCTTTGGCCAGTTGAAATAATATTCGCCAGCAGAAGAAATCTCACGGAAATTATTATCTTTTTTTAGTATTTCTATAACTTGTTCAAGCCTAATCATGTGAGGAATGCCTATTTATCGCTAAATTCGCGATACCTTTCTAAAACAAGGAAACTAAGGGAAAAAATCCCATTACCCTATATTATAGCACAAGCCAAGAGCTGGTGCATGTCCCATTTGTTTATAGATGGTAATAGATGACATCGTGAATTAATGATCTAAAACCATTCTTTTATTGTCAAAATACAGAACTTAGGGTAAAATGGAACAATGGAAGATTCAGAAAAAATAATGAATACAGGTCAGCAGTCACCAAAAACGGCTGCAAAATCAAAAGATCAGATGCTCTCTGGTGCTGCTTGGCGGACTGGTGCGGACATGATTGGGAAAATACTAGGTGTAATTTATATTATTCCTTGGTATGCTTGGATGGGGCGTTTTGGTAATGAGGCCAACTCCCTCTTTAGTATGGGTTATAATATCTATGCTCTTTTCCTATTGATTTCAACAGTGGGGATTCCGGCGGCAATTGCGCGTGAAGTGGCTCGCTATAATACATTAGATGACCCTAACATGGCTTACCGGCTCGTTCGGCAAATGCTCGGAGTGATGCTGGTTCTTGGAATTGTTGCGTCTGGGCTCATGTTCTTTCTTGCAGGTCCACTCTCAACCCTTGTTGGCGGTAAGGATAGCGCAGATTTAATTCCAGTCATGAAAAGTTTAGCATTGGCTGTCTTGATTTTCCCTTCGATGTCAGTTATTCGAGGATATTTTCAAGGCTTGAATCAAGTGAAAGCTTATGCTATGAGTCAGCTTTTGGAACAAATTGTTCGGGTCATTTGGATGCTAGCGGCAACCTTTGCTATCATGAAGTTAGGTTCGCACAATTGGCAAAATGCCGTGACACAATCTACTTTGGCTGCCTTTATTGGGATGTTAGGTTCCTATGCTGTATTATTCTATTACTTACAGAAATCAGGAAATCTTAATAAATTAATCAATCCTGGTCCTGTAAAATCTAAAATTAATGCTTTAGAGATTTTTAGATCAACATTACACACAGCTATCCCATTTATTATCATTGGTTCAGCTATTCAAATTTTTAAAATTATTGATAACTCAACCTTTATGAATATGATGCCTTGGGTAACAAACTATAGTCATAATGAATTGCTTGTTCTGATGAGTTATTTCTCAGCAAATACTGATAAATTAACGATGGTCTTGTTGGGTGTCGCATTGACGCTTGGTTCTGTTTCAGACCCTCTGATTACAGAGCATTATGTTCAAGGGAATCGGCGTGAACTTGCAACGTTAGTGGGTTATAATTTCCAATTATACGTTGGTTTTATGCTTCCTGCCGTGATTGGAATGTCATTGTTGACTAAACCGATTTATACAATCTTCTACCAAATTCCTTCTGGATTACAAAGTAGTTTGTTTGTCTTTGCTATTTTACAAACTTTCTTGTTAGGACTTTATATGATTGTCTATCCTCCACTGACAGTAATGGACCATAAACGTTTGGCAATGCGAATCTTTACCTTGACTCTTGTCATTAAATTAGTTTTGCAAGTTCCAATGATACTTATTTTCCATACTTATGGACCTTTACTTGCGACCACTGTTTCATTCTTAGTTGGTGTTTTCTTATTCATTAGAAAACTACATGAGTTAACTCATTTTTCAATTAAGAATACAGTTCGCGGAATTCAAGGGGCAACTTTACTGACAGGATTTATGGCTATTGTGGTTATTATTGTTGAAATCATTTTAGGTTTTATTTTCGGTAAGAACCCAGGTCGAATTGCCTCAGTATTTATTGCTGCCATTGCCGGTGGGGCAGGATTTTATACTTATCTCTGGTTTGCTGCCAAACTCGGACTTCTAGAAAAATGGTTTGGTCCAAGAGGTTTGTCACTTCGTCGAAAATTACATATCTAATAAAAAATAAGTCTGTCAGTAAAAAAGTTACTGACAGACTTATTAATAAGAGTTAAAAAGGATAAGAAATGGCAGAAATTACCGAAAATACAAAAAAGATTTTAGAAGTTATTCTAAATTTAAAAGAGGGGCAGGTCATGAGTTATCGAGATGTGGGAGCTTTAGCTGGATTGCCAAATGGTGCACGGCAGGTTTCTAGAATTTTGCATTCGATGTCTAAAAAATATGAACTGCCATGGTGGCGTGTAGTGCGTTCTGACAGAACAATTGGATTGCCAGAGCCTGCTAAAAGTGAGCAAATGGAACTTCTAAAAAAAGAGGGAATTTCTTTTACAGCTCAAGGAAAAATAATTATTGAAGATGAACTGCTCTAATAAATAAAAAGTACTTCTATATTTTAGAAGTACTTTTTGTATTCAATTAACTATTACCAAATTTTAAGACGATTTTCTGGTGCACGATACATCTTATCTGTTTCTTTAACATCAAAAGTTTCGTAAAATTCTTCGAGAT
>OLOB01000333.1_pt1 | contig 40273 bp, 59 predicted proteins | sample 1671911 | NCBI WGS metagenome assembly OLOB01 (sample SAMEA3136625, study PRJEB25190) | human gut metagenome | biome: human gut; feature: human-associated habitat; material: faeces | place: Austria | collected 2013
ATTGATTACTTTATTAGGCATGCTTATTGGTATGCTTTTTTTTATAACTAAAGATACACCACCAACACTGGTACTAAAAAAGAAAAAAATCAATATTGAATATGGACAAACTTATTATGCTAATTTTAAAGGTTTAGTGGATACAACAGGAATGAGTAAAAAGGAGATTTGTTATTTAAAAAAGAATGTAAGTATAACGGATAATCTTCAAAATGAAGATCAAAAAAGTTATCCAGCAGTGGGAAAATATAAGATTTTTATAAAATATAATAATAAGCTTTCAACGATTCAAATTATCTGTAAAGATACATTAGCACCTGTACTAGCATTTCCTAAAAATGTAGATGTTATAAAAGAAAGTGATTTAGAAAGTATTGATTTTAAATCATTGATCATAGCTACCGATTTATCACCATTAAAAGAAATTCAAATAGATACAAGTCAAATCGATATTCATAGAATAGGTGAATATCAAGTAAAAGTATTTGTAGAAGATATATATAAAAATAGAAGAGAAAAAGAATTTAAGGTCAATGTTACAGAAAATAAACAAGAAACAACTAATTCTCAAAATAATCAAGAAAATAATGTGAATAAGATTGAAAGTGAAAATAATAAACCGAATGAGGACATTACAATCTCTCAATCAAATGAAAAAAATAATGTAAAGGATCATTTAGATAATGATCATCAACAAACAAAGCCCCCACAAACGGTTTATTGGTATGAATGTTACCTTTGTGGATTATATGTTGATTCAAATGTTTCTTTAGAAGATGCTAAAAAGAAGTTTGATCAAACAAAGTGTACAGATGCTATTGAATTTTCAGGAATAGAGTGGAGACATAGTAGATTTCATTATGGAATTAATCATTCTTAGAAAATTGAAGGAGGAGTAAAAGTGAATTGTGTTTATAAGTGGATTTTAGGTCCATAGGCAATCAGAGATTGTCTTTTTTTATTAGAAATTATTTATGATGGAGGAATATGAAATGAAACAGAAAAAAATATTTGATAAAGTTATGAAAATATTTGCAGTTATGGTGTTTATTTTATCTATGTGTTTTTCACAAAAATATGCAAATAATGTCGAAGCATGGGATAATAGTACACCTCATGAATTTACACGTATTAAACAAATTGATTATCCATGGTGGTGGTCTTCTAAAATAGCTAGTGCGAAAAAATGGTCCACTTATATGTGTAAATATGATAATAAATATGCTTATTGTTTAGAAGCAAGTAAAAAATCACCATCAGCTGGAAAATACCCAGCTCAAGTGATTGAAAATAATGAGGCTGTAAGAAAAATTCTTTATTATGGATTTGGAGGACCAGGCTATGATCAAGCAATTAAAGAAATGTATACAGTTGAATTAAATTCTTGTGTTCCTGATGATTTTGGAGAAAAGCATGGTAACTTTGATGATGGTGCTTATTTGTTTACCCATATTTGGCTTTCTTATGCTTATGGCGGAGATTTAATGGGGTTAAACTTAAAAGATTTCAATGCTAAATGGCCAAATGCAGATGGTAATAGTGGTTATGGAGATAATATTTTATGGGGCTATAACTGGCTTATGAATCAACCTGATATTGGTTATGCTTATTTTAGCCCAAGTCAAGATGGTGGAGTTACAGCCTCTTTTAAGGCTGAATTTGATAAGGTAAATAAACTTCAAAAAACAAATACTGTTAAATTAGAAGGAACAAGTCATTCTACCATTCAAGTTCCTTTACAAAATAATGTTACACTATATAACGTAACAAAAGGAACGATGCAAACAGGAGGGACGGCAACTGTAAATGGTGGAGAAAGTTTCTATTTAACAGCACCATGTAAAAATAGTCCAGAAAATTATAAGTCAGGAAATATTGCGGGAAAAGGTTGTGAAATGTTTACTGCATTAGCTATTAAAGATGGTGCAGAAGGAACACAAACAGAAGGTTCATGGAATTTAGATCCTGATGGAAATAAATTAAAATATGAAGTTGAATGGTTGGATTTTGGAGCGTTACGCCTTTCTAAGGTAGATAATACTTCTGAATTTCAAAAAAATTCTAAATTTAGATTAATTTCAACTTCTTATACAGGATATGATGAAACTTTTGAAGTCACAAAAGATGAAAATGGAGATTATGAATTATTTATTGATTATTTTCCTGTAGGAACTTATTCACTTACTGAGATTGAATGTGAAGATCACTTTGCACCTGTTGTTGCTAAATGGCAAGTGACAATTGTAAAAGATAAGACAACAAAGAAAATTGTTGTAAATACATTAAGACCAACAGGAACATTAAAACTTCAAAAGAAACTTGAAGACGCACGTCAGGGAGCTGTTGATCTTGCAGATAAAGATATTAAAAAAACAAAATATAAAGTTGTAGCAATGAATGATATTGTTGATACAGTATCCTTGAAAAAATTATATTCTAAAGGGGAAATAATTACTTTAGGAAGTGGAAAATGTATTGTTGATACAAATGATGGTCAAATGATTACTTATTCAAATGGTGTACAAGTTTCAAAAGGAATAATGAATGAAGAAGGAATTATTTCTGTAGATGAAAATGGTCAATTAGAAATGACAGGAATTCCTCTTGGAAAATATCAAGTTGTTGAAGTTTCATGCCCTCAAGGTTATGTTTTAGATTCTACACCTTATGATTTTGAAATTACACAAAAAGATCATACAACAACAATTTATACAAACTCTCATGAACAAACAAATCAAATTACTAAGACAACATTTACTAAAACCGATGTTACTGGTGATCAAGAAGTTAGTGGTGCTAAAATGTCTATTACGGATTTAGAGGGAAAAGTTATTGATGAATGGATTTCATCTAATAAGGCCCATGAAATAGATGGATTAGAAAGTGGAAAAACTTATTATTTAAATGAGGATACAAGTCCAGCAGGATATGTAAAAGCAACGAAAATTGAATTTAAAGTCAATGAAGATGGAAAAATTCAAAAAGTAAATATGAAAGATAAAGTTGTAACAATTTCTAAAGTAACTTTAGGTGGTGAAGAAATTCAAGGAGCTTTATTACAAGTAATAAATGAGGAAGGGAATACAGTTGATCAATGGTATAGTGATGGAAATGAACATCCTGTAAGTGGGTTAGAAGAAGGAAAAACGTATACTTTACATGAAGATTTAGCACCTTTAGGATTTAATTTAGTAAATGATATATCTTTTACAGTTTCTTATGAAAAAGAAAATCAAAAAATAGAAATGATTGATACTTTTGTTAAAGTTTATAAACAAAAAGAAGATGGTAATTTGTTAAAAGGAGCACAGCTTACAGTTGTTTCTACAAAAACAAAAAATAGAATTGATCAATGGATTACAGGACAACATATTTTTGATATTAATGATGTTATGAAGAAAAAAATATTAAAAGGGGATATGTGTCAAGGTAAAAATGAAGAAGGTATTGAATACAAAGTTGTTCCCCAATTAAAATCAAATGATTATTTTTTAATGTTGAAAGATGGAGAAGATGTGACATATTATTGTATAGATATTCAAGGAGATGAGACAGCCCACTTAATACAAGGACTTAATAGTGGGGAAAAATATATTTTAAGAGAAACATTGACACCTTGTGGATATGCAACAGCTAAAGAACAAATTTTTGAAATAAGAGAAAAGAATATTGTTTTAAAAGTTGTTGATGAAGATATTAAAGTGGATATTTCTAAAAAAGACATAACAAATAAAAAAGAATTGTCTGGAGCTCATTTACAAGTGAAAAATGAAGATGGAGAAGTTCTTGATTCTTGGATTTCAACTGATCAAGAACACCGCATTTGTCATTTGGAAGTTGGTAAAAAATATATTTTAGAAGAAACAATGGCACCTTATGGTTATGAAAAGAGTGAAAAAGTCGAATTTGTGATTAAAGATACTGGAGAAATACAAAAAGTCATCATGTATGATCAACCAATTATTCAAGCAATTAAAACAGGTGATAGTTCAAAGTTGAATTATTTTATAATGCTTGGTGCTTTAAGTGGAATTTGTATTTTTTTATGTAGAAAAAGGGATGTTAAATCCCCTAAATCTAAATGATTTCATCAATAAGACCATATTCTAAAGCTTCTAATGGATCTAAGTAGTAATCACGATCACAATCATGAATGATTTTTTCTAATGATTGTTTAGAATTTTCGCTTAAAATAAGTGAAAGTTTTTTCTTTTGTTTGCATATTCTTTTGGCGTTTATTTCAATATCACTTGCTTGTCCTTCTAAAGAGGCAAGAGGTTGATGTATCATTATTTCACTATTTTTTAATGCACATCTTTTTCCTTTGGAACCTGCACTTAAAAGAATAGAAGCCATACTTGCTGCCATGCCACAACAAATTGTGCTGACATCACATGAAACAAAGTTCATTGTATCAAAAATTGCTAGTCCTGCAGAAACACTACCGCCAGGTGAATTGATATACATGTAAATATCATTTTTATTATCTTGTGCTTCTAAATAAAGTAATTGACCAATAATTGAACTTGCCATGGCATCGTCGATAGTTCCTGTAAGTAGAATAATTCTTTCTTCTAAAAGTTTGGAATAGATATCGTAGGCATATTGATGATTTTTATCTTTTTCTATAACGGTTGGTATTAGATGCATAAAATAACCTCCATATGTAATTATAGAAATTAATAATAAAAATTATTCTTTGCGCTGATGAAATAAGTAAAAATTTTTTTAAAAAAATAGTAGAAAATAGTGTAAGCGCTAACGATATGATGAAATGGGAATTATTAGAAAAATAAAGGAAAAATTAATGCATCTTATACAAGAAATCAACGTTGTAATAGTTGCTTTTGTGAAGTTTTTGACTTATAATAATGGCATAAAAGCTATTTACAAGGAGGAATATTAATAAAATGGCAGTAAAAGTAGCAATTAACGGATTTGGACGTATTGGACGTCTAGCATTCAGACAAATGTTTAATGCAGAAGGATATGAAGTTGTAGCAATCAACGATTTAACTAATCCTAAAATGTTAGCACACTTATTAAAATATGATTCAGCACAAGGTAAATATGCATTAGCTGATACAGTAGAAGCTGGTGAAGATTCAATCACAGTTGATGGAAAAGAAATCAAAATCTACGCTAAAGCTAACGCAGCTGAATTACCATGGGGAGAAATCGGTGTAGACGTAGTATTAGAATGTACTGGATTCTATGTATCTAAAGCTAAATCTCAAGCTCATATCGATGCTGGAGCTAAAAAAGTTGTTATCTCAGCACCTGCTGGAAATGACTTACCAACAATCGTATTCGGTGTAAACGAAGGTACTTTAAAAGCTTCTGACACTATTATCTCAGCAGCTTCATGTACAACTAACTGTTTAGCACCAATGGCTAACGCTTTAAATAATTTAGCACCAATCAAATCTGGTATCATGTTAACAGTACATGCTTACACTGGAGATCAAATGGTATTAGATGGACCTCATAGAAAAGGTGACTTAAGAAGAGCTCGTGCAGCTGCAGTTAACATCGTTCCTAACTCAACAGGTGCTGCAAAAGCAATCGGATTAGTAATCCCAGAATTAAATTGTAAATTAATTGGTTCTGCACAACGTGTACCAGTTCCAACTGGATCTACAACTATCTTAACTTCAGTTGTTGAAGGTGAAGTTACAGTTGAAGAAGTAAATGCAGCTATGAAAGCAGCAACTACTCCATCATTCGGATATACTGAAGAACCATTAGTATCTTCTGATATCGTAGGAATCACTTACGGATCATTATTCGATGCAACTCAAACTATGGTTAAACCATTAGACAACGGAACTACAGAAGTTCAAACAGTTGCTTGGTATGACAACGAAAACTCATACACTTCTAACATGGTTAGAACTATTAAATATTTTGCTGAATTAGCTTAATCTAGCGAAAAATATGCTAAATAAAAAAGGGTTTCAAGATAGAAGAAGCCCTTTTTTTACGCCAAAACCCGCATGAAATCAACGTTTTTTTGATTTGCGGGTTTTTATTTTTTATGAATAAAATTATGCTCAAAAATGCCCTAAAAATGGGCTATACCAAAAAAATACCAAAAAAATTTGAAAAAAGTGCAAAATTTTCACCAAAAAAGCACCAAAAAATCATTAATTTTTGATGCTTAAAATAAGTGTCTATTCAGGGTTGTTTTTATAACATTCTACAAGTGGATAAAGGATATTCACAATCGAATTATAAGTTTTCTTATCAATTTCTGAACCGCCCATGATATATTCGTCTGAAACACCATAAAAATCTGAAATAGTATAGATATCAGACAAGAAAAGATCTAAGTTAGTACAATATCCATACAATATTTCTGTTTGTAATAAAGGCTTTAATTCTTCTATGTTTTTAGAAGAGTTTTTATCAAGGTTTAAAATACGGTTAGTAATTTCGCTACAATACATAAGATTAGTATTGTCTGGAGCACCTAATATGTCATTTATAGAAATATTAAAAATACTTGCTAATTCCCTTAATATGTTAACATCGGGCATCCTTCTATTTTGTTCATACATACCGACTGTGCTTGGAGATAATCGCAATTTCTCTGCCAATTCTTTCTGGGTCATGTGACATTGACCACGGTAATACTTGATACTTTTTCCAATATCTTTCATAAGAACCTCCATGCTATCCATTTTACCACACATTTTGTGTGGTAAAAACAAAAAACACAAAATGTGTAGAAAAAGTATTGACACTACACAAAATGTGTAGTAATATTTAAACATGAAATCACACAAAACGTGTAGAAAGGAGAGCAAAATGAGAAACAGTAATTTAGCAAAATTCCGTGCCGAAAAAGAACTTTCAACAATGGATATAGCTAAAATAATTGGGGTATCAACCTCTTTCTATGAAAAAATAGAGTATGGTCAAAGAAAGCCCAGTTATAATTTTATTGTTAAATTTAAAAATGCGTTTCCAGAATCGGATATAAGTATTTTTTTTGCCAAATAGCAACACGTTTCGTGTAGCGATAGTCATAAGAAATATTTTATATAAGTAGTTTACAACTATTTGGAGGAAACAAAAATGTCAAAATATGCTACAAAAGCTGCTGGTAATATGTTTTGTCAGGCACGGTACGAGGCGGCAAAGTTCAACGAACGGTTAAGTAGCCGCGAAGGAGCTGCTGAGGAACTTGGTGTTGACCGGACAAGGCTTGCACGAATAGAACTTGGCAGCGTTATCCCTTATCCGGAGGAAGTGCTTCTGATGGCTGATATCTATAGAGCTCCTGAATTAAAAGGTAATTATTGCCGGGAAATGTGCCCTCTGGGAAAAGGAATGCCAAAGATCGAGAATCAGGATATTGATAGGATTGCACTCAGGGCGTTGTGCTCATTCCGGAAGATCAACGAAGCCAAAGAACTCCTGCTGGATATTACGGCAGATGGAGTTATTACAGAGGATGAAAAGCCAGATTTAGAGAAAATCATAAACACCTTGAATGAGGTTAATGAGGTAACTCAAAATTTGAAAAACTGGATTGAAAAATCTTTGAAATGAGGGGAGGAGGTTTAATGCAGAAGAAATTATCTCCCTGGTGCAAGAAAGCCAAGATAGCAATGATTCAGAATGATATCTCTGTTAATGATCTGGCCGAAGAACTTGGCTGTTCCAGATGCTACCTTTCATCGACTTTAAATGGAAAGAACACCAGCATAGAAATCAGAAGAAGAATCAGCGATTATCTTAATATTTCGGATTCGGATAATTAAAAGGAAGTGTTTTGATGAACCTTAAAGAAAAATTAAAAGAAATATTAAAAAAGAACTATGGAATTACATCAGATGCAGAACTTCTGAAAGAACTGAATGATATGGAAAGTGTTGATCTTGGGATTTTTGTAACCCAGATTAATACAGAGAAGACAGCATAGATGAAGGAGGTGCGAAATTGCTTACAACAGAAGATATGAAGAAATATCATACAACAGCTGAGAGAATTTTAAATGCGCTGGATAACAGCCCGGTACCGATCAGCTGGCATGAAATGGACAGATGCGCATTACAGAGCGTTATCGCCAAAGAATTGATCTTAATTGATAAGGAGGCAAGATAATGGATGTACGCAAAGTGCAAGATATGCGAAAGAATGTGGAACATCAGTACATTACAGAAGATTCCAAAACACGGATATATCTGTCCGTGGTGCGAGAATTTAATGAGAAGGAGTATGAGGAATATTCCAAAAAAAAGAAAAGAGCGAAAATAAAAAAGAGAATTCGCTTCTTGAAAAGGTCGATGGTTTACATCGTTCCTACAGCAGTCAGTCTTATCTTCTTCGGATATCTGAGCGATATGCTTTGCGCAATAAGGGGAAGCGCAGAACTCGGATCCGAATGGATAGCAATCCCGCTCATGTGGGTGTGGGTATACGCATTGACCAGATTCGCTGTAGGAGATGCATATTAAAAGCCCCAGATGCTTAAAGGAGATATGAAGTGTAGACGGCACTCATAAATCCGCATCCGAGGCTTTTGGGTCAGAACTTTAAAAAACAGGTTGGGCCTCATTTTTTAAAGAACACCGTCATTTTATCACAGATTTAGGAGGTAATCAAGTACATGCAGGAAATTTCAGGAAGCTTATCAGAGGTTATAAGAGCATACAGTGATCATAATTTGCTTGTCCCTGCGGCAACAGATGTGCAACTGAATCCTTTCTATAAATATCATGTAGAGGAAGTTGCAGTTGATCTGAGCGAAAATAGTGGCGACATTTTTAAAGTTGGTTCTGTTAAAACTGGAAAAACAGATAGCAAAGGAAATGATATCTGGCAGGATACATATTCATTATCCAAACCACTTCTTAACAAATTGGCTATGGCAGCTGGTATTCAGTTTAATCCACATCAGACATACGGTAGACGAATTGATAGTATCACATATCGAGCTCAGGCACAGGGAGCAATGAGAAAAGCGGATGGGACTTACAGATCGGAAGTCGACCAGAAAGAAATCTGTCTTGAGGATGAAGAAGATAAGTATCGTACAGAATTTTCTGATAAGGCGGTTAAGGGGATTACAGACAAGAAAGCGGCAAATGCAGCGGCAGAAATATTTAAAGGAAGCTGGGTTGATACGAAAGATAAATGGGGAAAGAAAGTTAAAGCTTATGTTATCGACGAAGCAGATAGAGAACGATATGTTGAACGTTCGGTAAAAGTAAATATGGCTTTATTAAAGAAGACATGGGCCGAAAAAGCAATGACAGGAGCAAAACTCAGAGTCATCAGAGCATTGCTTGGGACAAAAGGCTCTTACACAAAGGATGAATTAAAAAAGAATTTCGCGATTCCAACAGTAATATTCTCTCCGGATTATTCAGATCCACAGGTCCGGCAGGCAATGCTGATGCAGGGTATGAATTCTGTAAACAATATGTTCGGAATGCCTCAGATTGAGGTTAAGAATGTAGATTTTGCCACAGATAGCAATATTATCGATGAAGGTGACTTGGACAATCCGGCGTTTACTTCGGAACTTCCGGATGAAGATATGGGCGAAATTCAACAGGAAGCATTTGCCCAGCCCGAACAGGAAGAGCCGAATGAACCGGATCCGCAACCAGAGGAAGACAGAACTGCAGATTTTCAGTGCTCCAGATGCGGTACGATCATAAATGAAAAGGTTTATGAGTATTCAATCAATAAATTTGGTGAACCATTGTGTATCAAATGCCAGAGAGGAGGCGGACGCAGATGAAAATATTACATACAGCTGACTGGCATATTGGCCAGTTCAAAGGTCCTGTAGTGGACGGGGTAAATCTCCGTTCACAGGATACAGTAAATTGTCTTAATTATATGATTAAGGTTGCAGAAGAAGAGAAACCAGACATTGTTTGCGTTTCTGGTGATGTTTTCCATCAGGAGCAGATAGGTCCGGTAAGATATTCGGACGAAATGATTGTTGCAACAGACACGATCACAAAATTGGCAGGTGTTGCGAAAGCAGTAATCGTAATGAGAGGAACGCCGAATCATGATGGAGGTGGACAATTCAGAGTTTTGAGCAAGATGTTTGCAAATACTGGAAATGTACATATAGTAACATCGCCAACTGTACTCCGTACGCCATATGCTGATATAGCCTGCATTCCGGGATTTGATAAGCAGGAGTTCAGATCAAGATTCCCTGGTCTGTCTGCAGATGAAGAAAACGAAGCATGGACAAGCTATATATCCAGTATGGTAATGGGGCTTCGAGCTGAATGCCATAATACATCTATCCTGATGGCGCATTATACCGTACCTGGTTGCAACATGGAATCCGGTCAGACTTCATTCTTTACAAATTTTGAACCGGTTATTCCGAGAGAAGCATTGGAAGCTGCTGGCTATGAAGCAGTGCTTCTGGGACACATACATAGACCACAGCAGATCAACGGATTGCATAACGTGTATTACTCTGGCGCTATTAATGCCATGAATTTTAATGATGAGCATCAGAACAGAGGATTTTATATTCATGAGTTCATGGGTGGGGAGATGACATCATCTCAGTTCTGTGGAACACCTTATCGCAGATTCAAAACCATAGATTGGGACACGAATCAGGTAAGTGATTATATCGGAAACAGGGATGCATATGCATTGGTTACGAATATCAGCAGGGATATTTCAGACATGATTGTAAGAGTGAAATATAGTTGCACCAGTGAACAGAAAAAACTGTTGAATATCCCGTTACTGCAAAAGGATTTGTATGATTGGGGAGCCTTTTATGTGTCGGATATTGAGGCAGAAAATGCTATTGATGTTACGAACAGAGGATTACTATCAGAGGAAAGCGACCCGACTTTAAATCTCAAGAAGTATCTGGAAGAAAAATGCTTCAAGAATCCGGATAAGATCGTAGAACTGGCAGAACCGATTATTGCGGAAGCGATGAAACAGAGTACAACTGCAGAGATACACGGAGTATTCCGACCGATTTCAATAGCTGTCCGCAATTACAGAAATTATAAAGAAGAAAGATTTGATTTTGCTGATATATCTTTCTGTACGATCAACGGTGTAAATGGAGCAGGAAAGAGCAGCTTATTCATGGATGCGATTGTTGACTGTCTGTTTGAAGAAACTCGAGAGGGAGACAACAAGGCGTGGATCCGCGGTACAGAAGATGCAAGAAGCGGTTCTATAGAATTTGTATTTGACATTGGAGATAAGAGATTCAGGGTCGTACGTACCAGAACTAAGTCAGGAAAACCGACGTTGAACCTATCTCAGTATGAAGAAAATGAATGGCGAAACATTTCAAAGGAGCGAATTGCTGATACTCAGGCAGAGATAGAGAAGCTTCTCGGTATGGACAGTATGACATTCCGAAGTTGCGCTTTAATCATGCAGGATCAGTACGGATTATTCTTGCAGGCTAAAAAGGACGAACGTATGGCAATACTTGCGAAACTGCTTGGTCTTGGAATCTATGGAGTTATGGAACTGGATTCAAAAAAGAAACTCTCCGAACAGAGAAAAGAGCTGGCCTCGAAAAAAGAAGCTGTCCGAATTAAAATGGATTTTATCAAATCCAAAGGAGATCCGGAATCTGAATTGCAGAAAGCAGAGGAAGATATTCATCAGCTTAATAAAGAGATTGAGGATTTAAGCGATACTCAAGGACAGTTACTGAATAAACATGCTCAGATTGCAAAAGCAGAGCAGGAGTGCCGCAAAGCTTCGGAAGAATTGGATGATTGTCATAAGAGACGCAGCTCCATTTCAGATGAAATCTCAAGTAAGACGCAGATTTTAGAAAACTGTAATGTCGCATTGGAATCAGCGAATGAGGTCAGAAAAAAAGCCGCCGAATATAAACAGTTGTCCGAACAGATTATAGAGCTGGAGAAAGACGTTCTTAATCATGACAACGCAAAAAGAAATCTTGCCGGGTATAATGCTGACATCCAGAATTGCCAGAATATCATAAACGATGCAAAGCGTCGAAATAACGACATTGCGAATCTTATTGAACAGCTTAAAGCAGAACTTCCGGATAATTTGGAAGAAAAACTGACGGAGCTGGCTCAGGTGAGGACACAATGCGAGAAATTACAGGAAAAAAGATATCTGACTTCTGTTGCGGAGCAGGAACTGCAACAGATAAGAGCAACGTATTCTCAGCGTATATCAGAAGCAGAGAACAGGCGGAAATATCGTTTGGACAGAATTTCCGAGATAAGACAGCAGGAGGAATTTATGAAGAATTCCGGTTGCCCTGATATAGATGGAGCAAGCTGCAGGTTTCTCGCAAAAGCAATCGATGATGTAAAGAGTTTACCAGAAGAAGCAGACCATCTGGAAAAATGCGAGGAAGAAATAGCAGCATTGAGGACCAAACGAGACGAAGAAATATCCAAAAAACAGGATGAAATTTGTATTATCGGATATGATGCTGAAAAATTAGATCTTTTGACAGTAAAAGCAAGTACGCTTGTGAAATATGAAAACTTGAAAAAGGATGCCGAGAAAAAGAAACTTGAAATCGCCCGTTTAGAGACAGAAAAGGACACCAACAGTAAAACGATAGGGCAGTGTGAAGAAAGCCTCTTAGAGCTCAATATAAAGGCCCAGAAAGCAACTGATATTGTTGATGCGTTATCTGATTCCGTTATTAAGCATGATGATGCTGTATGTAAAAGAAATTCAGTAGCACATTTCGCGGAGCAGGAAAAGGAACTTCCGGTGTATGAAGAGAGAAAGCAGCATATTGATAAGAGACTTACTGAATTATATCAGGAGCGGAGCAAGGAAGATGCCAACGAACTTGTTTTATATAACAATCTTCGTGAAGCGGAAATAGAACTGAAAGAACTAAGAAAAGATATTGAAGGCAGTGAGGCTCTTGAAGAAGTTGAGAGAAGATTAAAATCTGCAAAAGAAACTCTGGAAAAAGCGCAGATCCAAAAAGGCGTACTGACACAGAGAGTTGAAGATGTTGAGGCAATGCGTTCTGAAATAGCTCTTTTGAATAAAGGTATTGCTGTTGCAGCTGAGAAAGCTGATTGCTACGAGGCTTTGAAACAGGCATTTTCACAGGATGGCGTTCCGCATCAGATCATCCGAAATATTATTCCTCACATTACTGATACTGCAAACAATATCCTTGGATCTATGACAGGCGGAACTATGGGAGTGGAATTTGTGATGGAACGTACCGTAAAAGGTAAAGACGGTGACAGAGCTACCCTGGACGTACTGATCAATGAGTACGGAAAGACAACTCTCCCATATGCTTCGAAATCCGGAGGGGAAAAGGTAAAGGCTTCACTTGCTATTATCCTTGCATTGTCTGAGATTAAAGCAACGTCCGCAGGTATCCAGCTCGGAATGCTGTTTATAGACGAACCTCCATTTCTCGACGATGATGGAACTCAGGCCTATGTAGATGCTCTGGAAACAATCAGACAGAGGTATCCAGATGTGAAAATTATGGCAATAACCCATGATGATGCTATGAAAGTTCGATTCAATCAGTCTGTAACCGTAATTAAAACAGAAGACGGCTCTAAGGTCATTTACTAAGGAGGCGTATATGGGAAAAAGATACTATTGGCTTAAGCTGCCGGATGATTTCTTCCGGCAGAAGCCGATCAAAAAACTCCGCAGAATTGCCGGAGGCGATACATACACAATTATCTATCTCAAGATGTTGCTGGTATCTCTGAAAAATGAGGGAAAACTCTTCTTCGATGGAGTAGAAGAGAATTTTACAGAAGAGATTGCACTTGAACTTGATGAAGAAGAGGAAAACGTAAAAGTCACAGTCCAGTTTCTTATAGCTCAGGGACTCCTGCAACTGATAGACGAAAGCGAATATGAGCTTACAGAGTGTTCCAGAATGGTGGGATCTGAAAGCGCAAGTGCTGAAAGAATGAGACGTCTTAGAGATAAAAAAACGTCACAATGTGACATTGGTGTGACGCAACAGTTACACCTCAGTGACGTAGAGAAAGAGAAAGAGATAGAGATAGATAAAGATAAAGAGATAGAGAATAAATACATTTGCCCGGAGGTGAACTCCGGACAGCCGCAACCGAAAGTGGAGATAGAGCCAGTTGCGGAGAACAGGACGAAGGTGGAGATAGAGCCATCCTGTTCAAAGGCTGAGTTGAAGGTAGAGACAGAGCCGGCTCAGGCAGATGTATTTATCAAACTGCCGTTGATCAATGGGGATGATTACCTGGTGACAAAAGAATATGTCAAAGAGCTTAAAGAATTATATCCGGCAGTTGATGTTGAACAGGCATTGCGTAATATGCGTGGATGGCTTGATTCTAACCCCAGAAACAAAAAGACTCCGAGGGGAATCAAACGATTTATTACAAGTTGGATATCCAGAGAGCAGGATAAGGCACCTCGCGTGCCGGATAAGTCAAAACCTGTTTCTCAAAACCGCTTTAATAATTTTCACCAGAGAGATTATGATTTTGCAGAGTATGAGAGACAACTACTGAAACGATGAAAGGAGAACATAGATGTCAGAACAATTAAAACAGGATGCTGAGAAGAAGCTTGAAATCGCCCGTTTAGAGACGGAAACGGGCGTGGACAGTAAAACGATAGGGCAGGATGAAACAGAACTGCCAGAGAGCAAATTAGAGGACGAGAGCGCCAATGAATCGTCAGCAGAAGCAGAGAAAACTGAAAATACAAAATCAATAAAGCAGAAAGCAAAAGAAAAACTGGAAGCTGAAAAGAAAAAAGCAACCCAGAAGAATTTTGCTGAGTCGATCATTGTTTATCTGTTGAAAAGATGCGAAGAGGATCAGGGGCTTGCTGAAGATGTGATGCAGGAGGGAAAGACCTGGAACAAGTGCTTTAACTATATTGTCGAACAGGCCAGGAAGCAGTCGAATGGCAGAAGTACAGCAGTCGAAGACCGAGTTGTGTATGAATGGGCCGAGGATTATTACCACAAGTATGAAAAACCGGAAACCGCCAAAAAGGAAAAAGGCAAAAAGCCTGCGACAACAAAAAAGACAGAAGCACCAGCTAAAAAAGTCACAGAAATCAAGAAAGACATTCAGGAAACAAAGGATGATTCCAAGGTTTCTGAAAAGCCAGAGAAAAAAGATGCTGCTTCCAAGCAGCAGAAAACTGAAAAAACAAGTACAAAAAGCAGCGGCCTGAACGGTCAGATGTCACTGTTCGATCTTCTATAGGAGGCCGCCACATGGAAAAGAGAAAATTAGCACAGATTCCAAGAGAAGAAGCCACAGACGAAATGGTCAGGTTTGCCGAAAGAGCTGCGGGCACGCATATTGTTACAACAAGAGACATAGAAAAAGATCTTTTGATGATGACATTCTATCCCATTGATAAACTGAAGAAAGGAGAAAAGAGCGCTCAGTTAAGAACATTTTTTTCCAAGAATGATTACATATCACAGGATCTGACTGCTGAAAGGGTGAAATGGCTGACTGCAGCTTTTGATCGGATGGAATGTATTCACCTGTATGAATATCACTGGGATAGAGATAAGGGGAACAGATATACCCCAAACATGTTCTTCTGGACGGATGCAGACATTGATCGTATGCGTGGATTTTTCAAAGAATGGAGTACAGAAAAAGATGTTAAAGACTGGACAGCTGTGACACGTTTTCAGGACATGGTCAAACAGCGGCGACTGGATGAAAAACATGCCAAGGAGACAAATCCTATTGATACAGTCATGGGAACAGTCAAGGAAATTCCGGAAGACTTCAAGAAATGGGTATCGGAAAAAGCGATGTCATTCAGCAGATATCTGGTTTACTCAACAAGATCAAAGAATGAGGCTCTGGTGCATTGCACTCATTGTAATGGGGTGACACTGGTAGACAGAACGAAAATTCGGTTAAGAAATAACGAGAAGGGGATATGCCCCCTTTGTGGAAGTCCGGTCACCATTAAAACCAGAGGCAGGATGCCGGCACATATATGGGACAAAAGGATAGTTTCATTCATTGAACCAAGAGAAGAGGGGTTTCTGTGGCGATATTTCTCGGTCCGTAGAGAGGTGAAACAGGATGGAAAAACGAATGACAGTCTGCTTGAAATCGTAAGGACGTTTTACAAATTTGCACCGAACGGAACGCCATGCACCAGCAGTTATGAATACAGAGAGTATAAACAGACTGGTATTGTGCGGTGGTGTACAGATGAAGGGTACAGAGAAAGGTCATACTGCACCTTATATCCGGGAAACCTGCCGGAAGCATGGAAAGATACTCCAATGAAATATTCAGCACTGGAGATTTTGTCAGAGAATAGACCGAGTGAACAGATACATTATGCCAATGCTATTTACAGATATCAGGAGTTTCCACAGCTTGAATGGTTTATAAAAATGGGTCTATATAAACTGGCCGCGCATCTGATCAATAAGATTCATGACGGGGCATTTGAATATAATAGTCGGAATGGAATCAGGGGACTCAGAAAAAACGGAAAAACAATATTTGAAATACTCGGGCTCACGAAGGAGAACACACGAATCCTGCAGTCTATTGATGGGAACATTGATGAATTGAGGCTATTGCAGGAAGCGCAAAGCTCCGGATACAACCTGAAAGCGGAAGAACTGGAACGGTTCTATAAACTCTTTGGATGCAATACAACGCTGATACGGAAAGAGAACAGGAAGTCAACTATTCATAAAATCTGCAGATATATTGAACGCGAAGGAGCTGATTATCGTGTAGGGGAGAATGGCCATTGCTGGCGATATTCTTATATGCAGCGTAAAGAAAGACCGGATATCAGGGAAGAACGTTTGCAGAATTGTGCCAAAGACTGGTTGGATTATCTGGCTTGGTGTAAAGAACTGAAATATGACCTCACCAATATGTTCTTCTATTTCCCGAAGAATTTCAAAAAAGTTCATGACAGGACAGCTGCGGAATATCAGGCAGTACAAGATAAAAAGGCCGCAGAAAAGAAACGTCGGGAAGAAGAACGGATAAAGCGAGAGGCTGAGGTCATGAAAAAACTTCTGGAGGAAATGCTCAAAGAGAATGCCGGCATAGATAACGCTTTCCTGATAAAAGGAAAAGGATTGATATTGAGAGTGCCAAGAGATGCACAGGAAATCAAGAATGAAGGAGCTGCCCTTCACCATTGTGTTGGAACTTACGTTGATCGAGTGGCAAAAGGGCAGACACACATCTTCTTTGTGCGCAGAGTGGAAGAACCTGATACACCATATTTCACAATGGAATATAACAAAGGTCGAGTGATCCAGTGCAGGGGCAGTCACAACTGCGAGATGCCGTCATCAGTAAAAACTTTTGTAGCTGCATTCGAGAAACTGATGAAAGAACGAGAAGAAAAGATAGAAAGGAAGTGCGGGTAATGGCTAAGCAGATCATAAGGAGCATTCGTAAAGGCTCGGTACAGTGGAATGAAGAAGACAGACTGCAGATGGTTTCAATGCTGGCGAAAGCAGGATATGCGGTTCAGATCGTAAGAAAAGAGATTCCAAGCAGTGAAACTAGAAAGACAACGCAGTATGAATATGTGATCGAGTACGGAGAGAGGGTGGAGTAATGATCGCTATGAAACCTGTATCAAAAACAGGAATTGTTATTCGATACAATTTCGTGAAGTTGGAACATGAATACCATTATTGCCCGGCTTGCGGTGGTGCGTTGAATGCTGGACCAGATTACTATCCTGATTTTTGTGAGAAGTGCGGACAGGCACTTGATTTTTCCGGAACAGAATGGAAAGAAGATAGACAGATCGGGTTCGTAGAGCCAGAAGCCGTGTAAGAAAGGAGATAGAATGACTAAGAAAAGTTGTAGAAGAACAATGGATGAAAATAAAATCCACGAGAAAGCAGTAAAAATGAGAAAAAAGACAGATGAACAGCTGGTTCATTATGTGGAAGACAGAGTGGAGAAAGCCAGAAGTGAAGGATTCAACGAAGGCAAGGCTTTAGCTAAAAATACAGCAAAGGAGTTTATTGTATTGCTTCAGCAGAATAAGATTCCGGGAATCGGAGCAGTAACGATCAATAAGCTGGTGAAAGTGGCAGGTGAGCATGGATACTTATAATCGTTCAATCATAGGGCTTAAAAGCAGATCAAACGGCGAATATTTTGAAAGAATGATTATGGCAGCTTCCCGGTTCTATGAGGACCGGGGGATAGCTGTTATAGATAAAACCCCTGAAGCTTTTAAAGTGATTAAGCCGTATAACAGAGACAGAGGCCAGTTCATATGTTGTTTTACACAACAGGCTCAACCGGATTTTAAAGGCGCCCTGATGGACTCTACAATGGTTCTGTTTGATGCGAAACATACAGATAAAGGCCAGATCAGTCGGAATGTTGTGACAGAAGAACAGGAGGAATGCTTTGAACGTTACATGAAGATGGGGGCCATGTGCTTCTTGGTAATATCCCTCGAATTCGAGGAGTTTTACAGGGTTCCATGGATCGTATTCAGAGACATGAAAAAAATCTACGGACATAAGTATATGAATCGTGAGGAACTGGCGCCTTATAGAGTTAAATATAACAACGGAGTTGTGAAATATCTGGACGGGATAACACTCCGGGAAAGGAACGAAGATGAAAGTGCAGAAGTATGAGATTTCCAGAACTATTGATAAATTGAAAAGCATTGTGCAGAAGAACGACCAGTTTCCGGCATTAGGAGGCGTTCTGGTAAAGGACGGGTATTTAATCGCATCAAATACAGAAATGACCATGCAGCTCAAATTAGAGGCCTCTAAAGGCAGTTATTTCATCATTCCTATGAAAGCCTTTGATGTAATTAAAAATCTTCCGGACGGAGAAGTAGATATTGATACAGAGGGCGAAAACATTGTCGTGATCAAGACAAAGGCAATAAAAAATAAATATCAGAGTTATCCACCGGAAGATTTCAGCTTTGATATTACGGAAAATCCGGATGCTCCGGGAGTTTTAATCAATGGCAAAAGTTTGATGGAGGCAATCGGCCATGTTATTTATGCAGCTGCAGACAGTAGCTCCTCAACACAAATGATGGGAGTGTATTTTGAAGGCGGAGAAAACAAGATTAAGTTGGTCGCACTTGACGGACATGTCGTAGCAGTTGATTCGATACCGACTGACGGTACCGCAGATATGAAGCTGATAGTGCCTAAAACAGTGGCAAAGAAGCTTGTGTCAATGGGAATTATTGATGATGTTGCTGTTACATATACAAAAAATAGAGCGGTATTCAAATCAAAAGAATATACCATTTACACGAGGTTAATAGAGGGTAAGTATTTTGATTACAATAGATTTTTCATGGCGGGAAAGATGAAAACTTATGTTTCCAGACCGGAATTAGTTGCGGCTATGACCAGAGCAAAGATGTGTACGGAAGAAAAGAAACCTGCAGTCTTCGAAATGAACGAAGATCAGTTAAATATTCGCATTGCCGACAGACTTACGGATTATCAGGAAGAGGTGAAGCTTCAGGATCCGCTTCCTGAACCATTGAAAATTGGCTTCGATTCGAAGCTAGTTCTTGAAACACTGAAAGCATTCACTTGTGAAAATATAGCTATGAATTTTTCAGGGCCTAAGATGCCGGCAGTTGTTGAAGCAGAAGACAGTGACATGAAAGCTATCGTGCTTCCAGTAATGATAAGAGAGGAATAAAAACCATGATCGAGATTTTAAATATGAAAGATGTAAAAGATGCAACGCCAGAAGAACTGGAAGAGCTTCGTCGGAAAGGATTCCTTCCTAAAACCAGATCCAAAAGAATTTCCGGGAAACCACTTACTCCATATGAAAGAACCAGAGCACAGGTGGCTGCTACCGGGAATAGATGGGCGATGGAGAATTTTTACGCCACACACAGCTGAAAGGAGATATTCATGGGAATGTATCATAAGAACCATCTTGTTGGCCCTGGTTTTAAAAGACGGGCAAAACGTCAGACTTCGAAAGGGATGAGAAGAGCTGCAAAGAAAAGTTGCAGAGAACATTTCGAGGATAGTATTACATTGACAAGGAAAAGCCATAATTTACATGGCATAGACTCATGGAAATTTAGTTGAGAGAAGAAAAAGATGGCGAATTTATATAATTTGTGCAGAAAGGATGGGACAGTGATGGAATACTCCATCACTGCATCCGACATAGCAAAGCGAATTGGATGCGATCGACAGGATATCTATTCTTCGGCAAGCTATGGGCTCCTGATCAAGAAAGAGTATTATGTAGAAATTACAGATCGTCCGTTGAGCTGGAAGAAAGATATTGATCTGCTGACAGAATATGATCGAACAAGAATAGGATTCTTGAGAATGTGTGGGAAATTATGAATGCAGAAGAAACAAAACGGTGGAAGGCCAAGCAACTCCGCTATAAGAAGCCGATAGTCCGGGATTTGAACTTGGACAAGATACAAGAAGGCTTATGGAATATTATGGAAGAATGTGAAAACATTCGTTGGTACACAGATTCTGATGATGGAAACGACTCTCTTATTAATGCTTTGGATGGAGATGAAGACGAAGCATATGAGTTTAAAATGGCGTTTGCAGATCTGTGCGCTGAATGTGAAAGAATGCAAGAGGATTTGCAGGAAGAGTGGATTCCGAATTGCTTTGATACATTTTTTGTGGCAGCAGGTGCAGGGGAAAGCTTCAGGGGACTACTTGGTTGGGATTCCTTTGAAGGAGATTATTTCGGAATTGACGGTACAGATGCTTGGGCTGAAGACGAAGCAAAGAAGAAAATGAAGACAATAACAAAGGACGAATTAATAGCAGCGGCCAGACAGTGCTTTAAAGTTTATCAGTCGTATATAGGGTTGCGGAATCGATACGATTCCTTGAAAGCGGCTATAGATATCCTGAGAGATCAGAACACTGGATTTTTGCAAACTATTAAGGAAATTGAGCGATTGTATGAAGCGGCGAGCAAAGAACAAGGTATAACTGCCAAATATAGTACGGAGTGGAAAGAATTTGAAAGATATACTGATGCGCTTCCACAAGAGGCTTGGATTCAGTAGAAAGGAGTAGCATGAAAGTATATAAAGCAGTTCATGGAAACGAAAATAAATGCAAGGAACTTCATAAAGAGATGAATCTGAATGTGGGGCCGACTCGTTTGGTTCAACCGGATTTCTATTTACTGGTTGATGTTGATGATATCCAGAGACAGATGAATGCTTTGGAAAATGAGGTTCACCGTATAAAAAGAGCAGAAGTGAGAAGGAGATGGCGTTATGGAAGAAAAAAATATTAAGATAACAATTAATGTTGAATGCTCGGAAAAATCTAGTGTAAAAAAAGAACAGATTGCTGGATATCTGCTGAGAGCTATTGCGGGAGTAACTGCAAACAATAAATGCCTTATTACAAATTATGTATGTGAAATAAATGAGAAAAATGATGATAAGTTACAGGAGAAATATATTACAGGAAAACCTAAACTTACAAAAGACGAAAAGAGTTTCCTTGACGGACTGGATCCTTCGTGGAGTTACATGCTGAGAAATGGAAAAGGGCAACTATATCTTGCCAGAAAAGTTGAGTCTATGTACGGAAGTAACTTCAAATATTTGTATTTAGAGGGCATAACAAATGCAAAGTTTGATTTTGTTGAAGCAGAAGGCGAAAGCTGGTTGATTTCCGATTTAAAAGAATGCGAGGTGGAAGCATGAGCGATGTAATGGAAATTGTTCAGAACGAAGACGGCACATTTAGTGCATACGATGACACTTATGACATTGTAATACACTGTGAAACAGAAGCTGAACAGAAGAAAGCCATTGATCTGATGAATTCTAATAGATGGATTCCAGTTGATGAGAGATTACCAGAACCGGACAAATACATTGCCATATCACTTGATAACTGCGATATTCCGGCAATCGGAAGATATACGGTTGATAATGAAGGTGGAGGCACATTCAGAGTCGGAAACCAGGACGAAAGTTTTCTTGAAATTGGCTTATTTGTCAATGCCTGGATGCCGCTTCCAGAGCGCTATGTGGAGGACAAGATAATGGATGTAACAATTAAGTTCGTGAAAGGCGGTGGAGTTGAATGAAATATCCAGAAGAAATGTATATTGATAGTCAGATATTCGCAGGGGATATGGATGGCTCGGAATCAAATCTGACAGAAAAAATCGTAAAAATAAGGGTTTCTCATTTATGCTGCGTATGTGAAAAACAGGTACCTAAAGGCGAAAGAATGTTGAATCAAAAAGCAATAGTAGAAGGACAAGGTTGGCGCAGTTGCTATATCTGCCTACCATGTGTTGAAAATTGGTTAGAAGAATCAGGACAAGTAGAGGATGGTGGAGTTAATGAGAGAAATTCTTTTTAAGGGAAAGAAAAAAGATAACGGTGAATGGATAGAGGGATGCCTGTTGGATGGTGGAATGCCGGGAGAAAAGCGAATATTCATAGGGAAATTGGTAATAGGCAAATGGACCGTTATGGCGGATGAATTTGACGAAGTTGATCCGGATACAATATGCGAGTACACAGGATTAACAGATAAGAACGGCAAGAAAATCTGGGAGAATGATATTTTGATGTGTCATGGAAATTCAGAAGACCTTGTAAAAACGGTATTTGGAGAACTTGGTGTAAGAAATATTGAAACCGGGTCCATAGTAGATAAAGTTGTCGGATGGCATTATGAGATTATTCCGACAGATACAATCAGCAGATGTGAACCATTCTGCTATTCAATGCCACTGACCAAAGATTATATCGACAGGTGCGAAATGGAAGTAGTTGGAAGCATTTTTGACAATCCAGAATTATTAGGAGGAGAATAGATATAAAACATATAATCAATTTTAGTGGTGGTAAAGATAGCACAGCAATGACATTAAAGATGTTAGAAGATGAATGGTGGGTTGATGAAATTATTTTTGCTGATACAGGCAAAGATTTTCCACAAATGATTGGTCATATAAATAAGTTTGATGATTATATTCAAAAACATTTCAATAAGAAAATTACTAGAATAAAAGCAGAAAAAAGTTTTGATTATTATATGTTTGAGCATGAAAAAACAAAAGGAAAAAACAAAGGTAAAAAAGGATATGGTTGGGCAACAATGCTTTGCAGATGGTGTACAAGTAATTTAAAAACCAAAGTAATTAACGATTATTTAAAGAAATATAAAGAAGAAGGTTATACAGAATATATTGGAATTGCTTATGATGAACCAAAAAGAATTAGGGATAAAAGATACCCATTAGTTGAATATGAAATGACAGAAGTGGATTGTTTACAATATTGTTATGAAAAAGGATTCTATTGGGATGGATTATATGAACATTTTGACAGATTAAGTTGTTGGTGTTGCCCTTTAAAGAATCTTAAAGAATTAAAAATTTTATACAAGTATTATCCAGATTTATGGAATGAACTAAAAAAGATGGATGAAAAAGCATATAACCAGTTTAGAGCAGATTATAGTGTAGAGCAATTAGAACAAAAATTCAAAGCAGATTTAGTAGTAAAGGAGTAAATAAGATATGAGTTTTGGAAAATCAATAGGAAGTTATTTGGTAGATATAATAAAAGCCGAAAAAAATAAGAATTGTGATATGTGCACAAAAAAGAAAACTATGGAATGTCCTAATTCTAGTTTATGTTATAACACAGAAAATAAACCTTATTTTAAAAGCAAATTAGAAGGGAGGAGTGATACATAGTGAAAGAAAAAACAGCAGATGAGATGTTTGAAGAGTTACGGATACGAAAAACATATAACCGATAAATATCAAGGCTATTATCAATATGATAAGCAAAGTAACACAATGTGTATTTTATTTATACTTGATAAAAAAGCAATAGCAATAAGATATGATGGAAGTAATACACCAGCAGTTACTATGCAAGAACTACAAGCAATAAATAAGAAAGTAAAGGAGTTAGGATGGATAAAGTAAAAAATTGGGTGGAACTTTCTAAAATTAAACCAAACAGTAAATATAAAATAGTAGTAGATGATGATATGGACAATGGCTGGGTTGTACCAATAATAGAAACAAAAGAAACAATAAAAAATTATTTTAAACATCATTTGTATTTATCAACACATACATTTTATTGGTCTTCTCGTGAATATTATACTAAAAAATTACAAGAATTTGGTTTTGATATTAAATTAATCGGATAACTATTAGGAGGTAATTAAGTGAAAGAAAATAGTAAATCAGCAATATATAATTTTGGAGAATATGATACAGTTTATGTTCCCAGGGGTATAACCTTAGAGGAAGCTATAGAATGGTATACAAAAGAGTATGATGAGATAGAGGAAAACGAAATTAATGAAGTTGATTATACAAAAGGATTTTGGGATTGTAATGTTTCAAAAGAAAAGTTAAAAGAAATAGGTAAAGGTTGGTATAATGGAGACCAATGGAATTTAAATAAAAATGGGAAAATACAAGAAGGAACAATACAAGCTATACAAGGAGATTTATATATTTTTAAAACATTTGAAACAGCTTTAAAAGAAAATGAAGAACTAAATTCAGATATATTTGTATTGTGTTCAGAAATATTTTAGGAGGTGTTTTAAGTGGAAGAATGTAATTTTATACAAAAAGATGATTATGATTATATTATATATGAGTGTAGTAATTGTAAAGAAGAGTGGTATTTTGAATATGGAACACCAGAAGATAATAGTTATAATTATTGCCCTAAATGTGGAGCAAAAATAGTAAAAGTTATTGAACTAGAAGAGGAGGAGCTTTAAGTGAAAGAAAGAGAAGAAATATTAAATAAAATGAAAAATAAATATAAATTAGCGTTATTTATGGTTATAAGAAACTCTATGGTAATGCCACAAGGTATTAAATTAGGTAAAACAGATAAAGAAATCAATGAAATGTCTTATGAAACTATGTGTTCAGTATTAACTATGATTGATTATAATAAAGCAGAAAAGATTTACGAGGAGGGAAAAGGTGAAAGAAAATAGTATGGCAATCAATTTTAATGATGAAGAAACAATTATATGTTTTAATGGAGTTCAAATACACATAAGCAAAAAAAATTCAATGAAGTTAGCACATAGAATTTTAGATTATTTTGAATGGTACGAAGAAGAGGAGGACGAGTAGTGGAAAATAATATAGAAGAAAGTATAAAAATAATGGAACATTGGATAGAATACGAAAAAAACAATAAAGAAAAAATAAATAGAGCTGATGAACTAATAAATATTCAAGAAACAATTTTATCAGCTTATAAAAGAGTATTAAAAGAAAAAAATAGATTAGAAGAACAAGTAGAATATGACAAAACACATATTTATACTCCACAAACAATTGAGTTAAACTTCATTTTAAAATCAAAAATAGAAGACAAGATAGAAAAATTAAATTCTGAATCTTATGCAGAAAAACTTGAAGATATGATGAATACAAAAAATTATACTATAACAGAATTAGTTCAATATGTTTTACAAGAATTATTAGATGGTAGCGACACAGATGTCGGTAGCATAGGAAATAGTATAGAAGAAGATATAGAAAGATTAAAATTATGTTCTACTAATCAATGTAATATATGTGGCAGATATGAAAAAGAAGAATGTATGTTAGAAAGAAACAGATGTGAACAGCATATTTTATCAGACTATAAAAAAGTATTAAAAGAGAATGAAATATTAAAGGAAGAAAAAGAACAAGCTTGGGAAGAGTGGAATAATTTAGAACAAGGAAGTTATGGAACGGAACAAAAATTAAAACAACAAATTAAAGAATTAAGAAAAGAGAATGAAGAATTAAAAAACAAGTTAAATTTAAAACAATTTGATGTAAATATTGTTTATAACGACTATTTAGAAAAATTAGATGAATACGAGAGAAATAATATTCCAAAATCAAAATTAAAAGACATAATAGACAGAATTGATTATGATATAAAAAAGACTAAAGAAATAATATCAAAAAATACAAATATCAATGCAAGTTATCGAAAAAATGATTATCAAATAGTAAGATTAAGAGCAATGAACACAAAATCTTTAGATATAAAAAATAGATTACAAAAATTACTGGAAAGTGAGGAATAACAATGAAATTATATGAAAGAATAGAAAACAATAATTTTGATGAAATAGACAAAAATAGAGCAATTGAATTAATTGAAGGTGGAAATGGACATTTAGTTTATAATGAAAATTATTTTAAACTACAAAAAGAAAATGAAGAATTAAAAAATAACATAAGAAAAAATGAAAATGAGTTAGAATTTGATGTTAATTGTGACTGGATTGCTTTACAAAAAATGTTAGACGAATCTGAAAAAAGCAATGAATATATATCATACAAGAATGAAAAATGGATAAAAGAAAAGTATTGTATTCCAATTCAAAAAATAAAAGCCAAAATAGAAGAATTGGACATAGCAATATCAGAATGTATATATTTAGATGATGACGACAAAGCATACAAAAAAGCAGTTAAAAAAGACAAGTTATGTTTATTGAATCAAAAAAGAGCTTTGCAAGAATTACTAGGAAAGGAGTAAATTATGAGTGAAAAATTAGAAGAGTTAATAAGTTTATTATATCAAGATAAATTAACTCAATATGGTAAAAGGTTACTAGTAGAAAATATAGAAAAACTACAAAAAGAGAACGAAAAGGCATTAGCTGAATATATGAAATGGCAAAAACAAGAACTGAAGCAAAAAGATAAAATAATAGAACAAATGACTTATTATATTATGAATTTAGATATTGACGAAGATATATGCAAAAAAGTAAATTGTGACACAAATTCAGGAGAATTAGATTGCAAAGACTGTATCAAACAATATTTTGAGAATAAAGCAAAAGAAATCAAATAAAATGGAGGTTAATCTATGGGAACAGAAGACACAATAGAAATGGTAATAATTAAGAATGATACTGTAATAAAGAAGAAATTCAGTGTTATAGACGAAGACGAGGTAATAAGTTTTAATTTAGGAAATTTCTTTATAGCAGTACGAAAAGAAGATCTAAAAAAATATTTGTAGGAGGTACAAATGATGCAATACATAAAAGAAGATATTGAAAGAATGTTAAAGGATCACTTAAAAAATCAAGCAAAGCTGACGGAAATACAATTAAAAAAAGAAGAATATGAAAAAAGATTGGAATATGCTGGAACGGTATATGAGGAAACAGAAAACGAAATTATAGAAAATATGCAGTTAGCTGGACAAGCTTATGATAGCATACATAGTAATACAAACAAAGTATCAGATAAAGTGCTAAATACGGCAATGAATTACCATAAAGAAGAAAGACACATAAACAAAGAAGATAGGCAATTTTTACAAACTAAATTAGAAGAACTAAACAAATTGAAAGACGAGTTAGACAAAAAAATAGTAAGAGTTGAAAATATGATTAATCAACTATCAGCAGAAGAAAAGGTTGTTATAAAGATATATTATATAGAAAAATCTAAATGGGATTATGTATCACAACAATACTGCATGGAGTTCCAAAAACCAAAATCTATAAACCAATTATTAAATATAAGAGACACAGCAATAAAAAGTATGCTTGATGTACTAAATATAGGTGAATAATGAAAAATTGTGATAAAATTTGGATGAAATTTAGTTTTGAAAGAGTTATAATTATAATAGATAAATTATAAAGAGTCGCAGATATGAAAAATATCTCAAAAACCAGGCGGCTAAAGTATTTGCTAAAGCAAATTGTTTGTTTGTGTAAGAGTAGACGTTTTAAATGTTTACTCTTTTATTATATAAAAAATTTTCATAAAAGTATTGACAAATGGTATCAAATATAGTATCATATATTTAGTCTTAAATAAAGGCATGTATTTCTGGTGAAAGGAGGAATATTTATGCCAGACATTAACAAACTGATACTTAAGATGAAAAGACAGCCAAATGGAATAAGGTTTCAAGAATTGGCAAAAGTGTTAGAGTACAACGGATATAATATGAAACCAAAGAAACGGAACATCACACAGACAATTTATAAACACAAAAGGTGATGTGATTACGATAAAAGAAGAAAATCCATTAAAGGCAGTGTATGTTAAAGATGTACTAAGGAGAATAGGAGAATAAAATCCTACTCTTCGGAGTACACTAATAAAAAGGAGGGAGCTTTTATGAAAAATGTTAAAGAGTACTTAGAATTACCATATAATTATATTATTCAACCAGTTCACGATGAGAGTGGGTTTTATTTTTATGCTCGTGTATTAGAACTAGATGGATGCCAAAGTACAGGAGAAACATTTGATGAAGCATATGAAAATTTAAGAGAAGCAATGGAAGGTTGGATAGAAGCAAAACTGGAAGGTGGATTTGATGTACCATTACCAGTAGGATATGATGATTTTAGCGGTAAATTTATTGTAAGAATACCAAAATCATTACATTATAAATTATCAGTAGAAGCAGAACAAGAAGGCGTATCATTAAATCAATACGCATTATATAAATTAAGTCGCTAACATACACTGTATATTTTATATATACTTTATTATATCAAGAGTTTATCAATAAAGATAGACTCTTTTTTTAGTTGGTATTAACAGATACTAGATATGTTAATATAAATATTTAACAATGTATAAACCTTGAGTTTCGATTTATATAGAGCTTTCTAGTGGGCTCTAATTTTATATTTGTAAGTTGTGCGTAGTGATATAAAAAAATATGTTTAGGTTTTAACGCAGGTAATACTACGGTTTTATTGGTAACTATAAAAGAACTTAACCACGAAGGAGAACATAGCTCCTGTATCATTACATAGTGTTTTATACAAAGGAAGTGTTGTATATGAGAGGTAGTATAATAGCAAACTACATAGACGATGAATATAGAAGAAGAAAATTTTATGAGAATAAGAAAAGACAAAAGTGTATTGTAGATGAGAAAAGACAATGCGAGAAATGTAAATATTTAAATATATGTGAGGATAAAGATGAAATTTAAAATAAATAATACGGAATGGTTAATAGAAGAAGTAGATGAAGCTACAATTAATAACGAAATGAAAAGTGATGGAACATTAGGAGTAACAATATATAGAACTCAAACAATAATGCTACTAAAAGATCAAGCTAATATAATAAAGACATTGAAACACGAACTAACACATGTTTGGCTATATGAATACGGACATAATCAAAACGACGATAAAACATTCAGCTATGAAGATGTATGCGAAATAGTTGCAAGTAGTAATGATTTTATAAATGAAATAATAAAAGAATATGTACGGAGAACATAAATGAAGAATGACGATTTAATAATTTATAAGAAAGATAATAGGGAAATTATAGCTATAATTCCAATAATAAGAGGAGATAGACCAACAGTATTTAAAAAAGGTTATATGTCAGTTATAAAAAAATGCGATGAAAGAAATGTATTAGGAGACGGAAAACATATCTATTTAGCTGAATAGAAAAATAAGATACAGACAAAAGAGGTGATTCAATTGACAAATGCACAGAAAAGATTTTGCGATGAGTATTTAATAGACCTTAATGCAACAAGAGCATATAAGGTTGCTTATCCAAGATGTAAGAAAGATGAGACAGCAAATGTGAATGGTAGCAAATTACTAAGAAATACTAAGGTTCAAGAATACATATCAGAAAAACAAAAGGAAATAGAAAAAAGAACAGAAGTTACACAAGATATGGTAATAAAAGAGTTAGCAGCAATAGCTTTTTCAAATGCAAGTGATTATGCAAAATTGAAGAAAATGAAAAGAAGTGTACCAGTATTTGATGGAGAAGATATAGTTGATTATAAGGAAGAAGAATATACTGGAATAGAGTTTACTCCTACAGATGATTTGACAGAAGAACAGAAAAAAGCATTATCTGGGATAAAAGAAGGCAAATTTGGAATACAAGTAGATTCATGTGATAAAGTTAAGGCGCTTGAATTGTTAGGAAAACATTTAGGAATGTTTAAGGAGAAAGTAACAATTGATGGCAATGTTAATACAAATAATCCATTTTCAGGAATGTCAACAGAAGAGTTGAGAAAGATATTAAATGAATAATGATGTAAGAGAAAAAATAAAAAAACAAGCACGTTTAGAATTAGCTAGACGTGATTTTTTTGAGTATTGCAAATTAACCGCATCTGATTTTTATAAAGAAGAACGAGTATTTTTAAAAGATTTATGCTATCAATTACAAGATTTTTATAAGAGCGATGAAAAAGTATGTGTAATAAATATGCCACCAAGACATGGAAAGTCAAGAACTGCAGGAAAATTTGTAGAATGGATATTAGGAACTAATCCAAACGAAAAGATAATGACAGGATCATACAATGAGGATTTATCGAGTTCATTTGCAAAATCAGTAAGAGACACAATAGCTTCTGAAAAAACAGAAGGCGTAATCGTATATAATGATATATTTCCTAATACCAAGATTAAAGATGGCGAAGCTACACAAAAAAAGTGGGCATTAGCTGGAAGTAAGGTGTCAAATTATTTAGCAACGTCGCCAACAGGTACTGCAACAGGGTTTGGATGTACAATAATGATAATAGATGACCTCATAAAAAATGCTAAAGAAGCCTATAATGAAAATACATTAAAAAATCATATAGACTGGTTTAATAATACAATGTTATCAAGGACAGAAAATGGATTTAAGCTAATTATAATAATGACAAGATGGTCTAGTAATGATTTAGCAGGATATATACTAGAAAATTATCCTAATGTAAGGCATATAAACTACAAAGCAGTTCAAGAAGATGGTTCAATGTTGTGTGAAGATGTATTAAGTAAAGAAGATTATGAATTTAAGACTAAAAATATGAACAAAGACATTATATATGCCAACTATCAACAAGGACCAATAGATGTAAAAAATAGATTATATACATCCTTTAAAACTTATGAAAAATTACCACCAGCACACTATATTATGAATTACACAGATACAGCAGATGAGGGCGACGATTACTTATGCTCAATAGACTATCAAATGTATAACAGTGAATATTATATCTTGGATGTTATTTATACACAAGAGTCAATGGAAGTGACAGAACCAGCAGTAGCAGAAATGATGACCAAAGATAATGTAGGAAATGCGAATATAGAAAGTAATAATGGTGGTAGAGGGTTTGCAAGGAATGTGCAAAAAGAGTTAAAGGAGTTAAAGAATACTCACACAAAAGTAAATTGGTTTCATCAAGGAGAAAACAAAGTTGCAAGAATATTAAGTAATTCGACAGGAGTAATGAATAACATTTATTTTCCAATTAATTGGGAGGATAGATGGCCAGAATTTGCCAAACATTTAAAACATTATGTGAGAACAGGAAAAAATGAACATGATGATGCTGAAGACTGCTTAACAGGGGTATATGAAAATCCAAAACCTAAAAATACAAATATGACAATGACTAATAAGTCTTTTATAAATATAACATCTACTAAAAAGTAGGTGTTTTTTGATTGGAGGAAACAATGCTAAGATATAGTAAAGAAAGATTAGCGGAAGAAAAAAGTATAACAGATATATATTTTAAAGCACAACTAGAATTAAATGTTAGAAAAGAATTATATGAGAATTTTAGAAGAAAATTAACAGATGAAGAACTAGCAAGTTTAGATGATGAAGATATAAAAGTACCACTTGAGAGATATATAAGTGTTATGTCTGCCGGTTATTTTGGAGGAAAAGCACCAACATATAAAGTAAAAGCATTTAATAAAGATAAAGACAAAATAATCAAAGAACTATTTAATCATGAAACTAATGACGAAAAAGAAATAGTAGAAATAAAAGAATTAATTAAACATATAAATGACTATAATAATGATGCTTCACATTTTTTACATATGGTATTAGATTACTTAATAAAAAGAGCTTGCTATGAAATATACTATAAAGACGAAAAAACAGGAGAAATAACAATAGCAAGAAGTGATGCATTAGAAACTATCGCTATATGGGATTATTCAGCTAAAAAGAATTTAATAGGTATATACAGAATAATTCGTACATATATGGCAAATGGTGAATATCAACAAATGATAGAATTAACAACAGCAGATGGAAAAAGATATTATTACGATACACCTGAAAAAAGAAAAATATTTGGTACACCAGCGTATGAACAAAAATTTAAAGATGAACCATTATTTAAAGAAAACATAAAAGAACAACAACCTAAAAAATGGGACGATGATATACCAGCAACAGCAATAGAAAATTGCGATGGAATAGCAATTTTTGAACCTGTAATCAGTTTAATAAGAGCATATGAGAGATGTATTCAAAATTCAAGAAATGTATTTAAATATAATGATGAAGCAATATTGAAAGTTAGAGGATATACACCAGAAAATCCGATGATTATACAAAATGAAAAAGGCGAAGATATTATAAACCCTGCAAGACAAAAAGAAGATGAGTATGTATTAACAAGTAGAGTAAGATATCTTGATGGAAATAAAGATGTAAATAGTGATATAGCTTGGGTTGAAAAGAATGTAAACGATACGGCATTACAAAATCACAAAAAGACATTGATTGATATTATTTGTTTGTGTTCATTTTGCCCTAATATGACAGATTTAGGTTTTACACAAGCAGATAATAATGCAGCACTTGAAAAGAAATTCTTTAGTTTACAACAATATATAGCAACATTTGAAGGAGATTTCGAAGAAGGTTTAAAAAGAAGATGGAGAATAATATTAGAAAAATTCAATAAAGAAAAAGGTAAAACATATGATTTTAGAGATATTGAAATAAAACTAAATAGAAATTTACCTTCTGATGTAGCAACAATGATTACTAATGCATTAAAAATAAGAGGATTAGTAAGTGATGATACGGTCATAAACTTATTAGGACTTGATTTAGATGCAACAAGTGAGTTAGCAAAAATGGACTTACAAAATGAAGAAAATATTCAAAAGAATTTACAACAAATGCAAATGATGGGACAAGCAGGAGCAGAGCAAGATAATAAAGAAGATAAACAAGATGATAAAGTGACAGACTTAACAGACACACAAAAAGCACAAAAACTAACAGCAGATAATAAGAAAGAACAAACTAAAGTAGTTAATAAACAAATCAATAAAGAAGAATAGAGGTGTTTTATATGTGGGAGCAACATGACAAATATGTAAAACAATTAAAACAACTATACAATAAAACATCAAGACAAACACAAAACAGATTACAAGAACTATTTGATACATTTAATTTTACAACAGAAAATATCTACAATATTATAGATAATAAAACTAAGAAAAGAATAAATACATATATAGAGTCTTGGAAAGAACAAGGATTACTAAAAAATAATAATTACTTTACTGTATTAGCAAACAATATTTACAAAAGAACAAGAGTAAAAAATAGTGAAATATTAGAATTACTAATTTATAGTGCATATATAGAAGAACAAAGCAAACTTGAAGAACAAGAAAAACAAATAATGTATGAAGATGCCAATTATTACTATGAACAAGGACAACAAGAAGTAAATAAAAAGAAAAAGCCATCAATATTAGCGATGGCTTTATTTCTTGCATTATTAGATCAACCAAATTATAGTGGCTTTAATTGGAAACAGTATATTGAAGCAACAATACAATATAATGCACAACAAATATATAAACAAGCAATTTTAAATATGCAACAACAAAAAGGCCTAGAAATTGATTCTAATGAGTTTCAAACAATAATACAAAGACAAAACAATCAAAAGATCAATATAAATAATGATAAGATATCAGGTGCAGCAGATTTGCAAATGATAGGACTAAATAATTTAGCCAAAGTTGAGGGAATAAAAGAAGTAACGGAAGATAATTCAAAAGTTAGATTTGTCGCAGTAGAGGACGAGTCAACAACGAAAATGTGCCAAAGCTTAGATGAACAAATATTTAATATAAAAGGTTCTAATGAATTTACAAGATATTATGGAAATACTGCAAAAGAATTAGAACTAAAAAAATTCAAAATTTATGGGTTAGTCTTGCGGTATAAATATGCCTCCCATAATGCGGGCATTATCATCATTGCAGAAGTACATTAGTATATCAAAACAATATGCCTAGAGAAGAATTAAACAGAAAATTAAATATGGAGTATCAAGATGTAACAACTAGGGTTTTAAAACGAAACAAAAAGCATTACAAAGTAGTAGAACAACAATATTATATTGATGAAAACGGCAATAAATATGCTGTTGATGGCAAAAGTGTACTAATGAAACATACAGAAAAAGAAAAAGAAGTCGCTAAAATATTAGGAGAAATATATGGAGGAAAAGTTAGGCTAATACCAGTTGTATTAAATCCACAAAATATAAAAACACCAGATTATATGATAGGAAATATAAAAATTGATTTAAAAGAACCAACAGGAAAATCTCGAACTACAATCTATGATTTATTCAAACACAAAAGTGGACAAGCTGATAACTTTGTAATAGATATACATAAGTCAGGATTAGATAGGACTGAAAGCATAGAACAAGCACAGCAATTATTTTATTCTAAACATAGAAGCTGGATAAATACTGTAATATTAATGGAAAACAACGAAATATTTAAAATATTAAAAAGAAGATAAAAAAAGAAGGTGGTGCAACCCAAAAGGGGGTCACATACCTTCAACAATAATATTATTAACTTAATTATACTATAAATTAGGTTAATAATCAATAGTTTATGCAAAAAAATATAAATTATGCACTTACTTTTAAAATAGGTGCTTTTATTATGGAAAGAAGGTGAAAAAATGAACGATAGAGCAAAATATTTAGCAGTAGATGAAGAAAAAAACAACAGAATACAACATATAAGAGAATGTTTCTCAATTATCTATGATGAAATTGATTTAAAGTGCAAACCAAGTAGAGAAACATCATTAGCATTAACTAAACTAGAAGAAGCACAATTTTGGGTTATAAAAGGAGTAACAAGGGAGGATAAATAATATGTGGTTATTAGTTTTAATATTAAGTATTAAATTACAAATGCCAACTTGGTATTGGATTATATTTACGGTAATTACAATATTTAGCCCAGCTATGCGGGTATTAAAATATAATTATGCAGAAGGATATATGAAAGCAAAGAATAAAGATAATAAATAAGTTATTAATATTTTAAGATTATAAATCAAAGAGCTAAGTCGACTAGCTCTTTTTTTATGCCCTAGATATGGCTTGAAACTGTCTATTTTGTTTGGTTAGACTTCCGTAAAAAGTCAAAATAGTTTGGTTATAACTCAGCCGAAAAAGTTAAAGGAGGAATTTCATCATGGATAATAAAGATGAAGAAATGAAAAAAGATATGGAATCTACTGCCGAGAGTGTAGAAAAAGTTGAACCATCAAATGTCGAAGAAAATAAAGAAAAAACTTATACAAGAGATGAAGTAAACAAGATGATTAATGCTGAAAAGCAAAAAGAAAGACAAGCAATGTTAGAAGAAATGGAAGCCAAAAAAGCAGAGGCTGATAAACTTGCAAAAATGGATGAAGACCAAAAAAAGTCTTATGAATTAGAGCAAGAAAGAGCTAGAGCAAATAAGGCTGAAAATGAACTAAATGCTTATAGACTAAAAGACGAAACAATTCGTCAAGCAAATCAAAGAGGTATCTCATTAGGATACATAGATACTATTGATTTTTCAAGAGAAACCGCTGAAAGTATCAATTCAAAATTAGATATATTTGAAAAAGTATCAAAAGCAGACAGAGAAAAAGCAATAAGTGAGTATTCTAAAGAGCCAGCACCACAAACAGGAGAAAGGGTAACTCAAAAAGATATAAGTCAAATGAGTTATACAGAATTGGCTGAATATCTAAATAAACACCCAGAAGTAAATTTATAAAAAAAGGAAGGTAATAAGAAATGGGAAAATTTGATTCAAAAAGTTTTAATGAAAAAGCATTTAAGTATTCAGTAGAAAGAATACCAAATTTAAAAACAAACGAGTTAAAGAAATCAAGAGCCTTGACAGGAAATGAAGATATTAGAAAGGTATTTGCTGATGAAGATGGTACAGCATATGCAAGAATTGCTATGCGTGGACTATTAGAAGGCGATGCAGTAAATTATGATGGACAAACAGATATAACAGCAACATCAACAAAAACATTTGAAAGAGGTGTTGTAGTTGTTGGTAGAGCAAAAGGATTTGTAGAAAAAGACTTTTCATATGACATTACAGGTGGAAAAGACTTTATGCAAAATGTTGCTGAACAAATAGCAGATTATAAAGATGGATTAGACCAAGATACAATATTATCAGTATTAAAAGGTATATTCTCAATGACAGGAACTAAAAATTTAGAGTTTGTTAATAAACATACAACAGAAGTAAAAGGAAATGTTGGAGCGACAACATTAAATTCTGCAACAAACAAAGCTTGTGGATCTAATAAAAAGAAATTTGCGTTAGTATTTATGCATTCTGATATTGCAACAAACGTTGAAAACTTAAATTTATTAGAACACTTAAAATATACTGACAAAGATGGTATAACAAGAGAATTAGACTTAGGAACATGGAATGGTAAATTAGTAGTAATTGATGATGATATGCCAACAGAAGAGGTTGAAGCAACATATGTAAAAACAGCTGATACAGCAATTATTGCTGGAAAAACATATTATACAAAATCTGGAACAAAATATACAGCAGTTGCAAGCCCAGTTGTAGGAAGCATAGGAGATTACTATGAGGTATCAGATGAGGCACATACAGAATATACAACATATGCATTAGGTATGGGGTCAATAGATTATGAAGATTTAGGTGTAAAAAAACCATATGAAATGGAAAGAAATGCATCTAAAAATGGTGGACAAGAGACTTTATATATTAGACAAAGAAAAGTATTTGCACCTTATGGAATTTCATATGAAAAAACTTCACAAGCTACTTTATCTCCAACTAATGCAGAACTTGAAAACGGCGCTAACTGGGAACTTGTAAATTCTGGAGAAGCTGAAGAAAATTCTAGAAGTTATATAAATCATAAAGCTATTCCAATCGTAAGAATAATTTCAAGAGGATAGTAGAAAGGAAGGCAATAGATGTTAGAACAAATAAAAAAAAGATTAGGAGCAAATTATATTGAAGATACAGAAGATATAATAAAAGACATCATAGAAGATATGACTTCTATTGCCTGTGATGCTTCTAATCGTAAAGAAACTGATAAAAAATTATTTCCATATATAAAAAAAGCTGTTATTTCTGAATACAATGCAAGAGGTGCAGAAGGTCTTTTATCAAGAAATGAAGGAAGTATTTCTTCATCATTCAATGATATAGAAAAGAAATTAAAAATTGATGTTGCTTCAATAAGGATATTCAAGTAATGCTATTACGAGATTTAACAAAAGTATATATATCAGAGTATGAAGAAATAGAAGACCACGGAGAAACGGAAAAGGTATGGAAATTTAAACCAATGAGCAAAAAAAAGCCATATGCATATTTGAACATGCAACAAGATGTCAACGAGTTAGATAGAAAGTCTACAGGTGAAGTGGATTATAGTACATATAAAGGTCGTACGACTAGAGATTATGATATACAAAAAGGCAATGGAATATCATTTGAAGATATCTCAAAATTAGAGAAGTTTATTCCAGAATATAGAGTACTAGATAAAAATAAAATAGGAAGTACATATGTGTATAGAATGGAGAAAATACAATGATAAATTTCAATTGTAATATAAAAGTAAAACATAATTTTAAAAATATAGATGCTATAATTCAAAAATTACCACAAACTGCAAAAATAATAACAGAAGATGTATTAAAAAACATTAGAGGTTACGCTATAAGGTTGGAAAAAGGACATAATGAAGAAGGCATATTAGTCGAAATGATTGATATGTCAACCAAAGAAGTGAAAGGAAGGGTTTTTGCTGACCCTTCTAAATTTATGGCAAATGGAGCATCCTATTTGTTTTTTGAATACTTTGGCACAGGCTCTAATGCTGAAATGGAACACGTAGGAAAGTCACAACATTTTATTGAAAGTGGATTTACTGAGTGGTTCATTCCAGTAAATAAAGTGGATAGAGCATTACCGTATCCAGTTATAAATATAAAAGGAATGGACTTTTACATAGCTCATGGAACTAAAGCAAACCACTTTATGGGAGATGCAAGTTTCAAAAGTAGAGATGAAAATGTAGAAATAGTTAAGAAGAAGTTAGACGATATGATAAAGGAGTGTTGCAAATGAAAGATTTAAGTATAAAGGACTTTAGCGATTTAGTATATGAAAAGCTAGAACCATTAAAGTATAAACAAATATTAACAAATCCAACAACTACAAGCAAATTTCCTTGCTTGGAATTGCATACACCTTTGAAATCAGTAAATCTAACAGAAAACGCATTTCCTATTCGTTCTACATTTCAAATATCAATCACTTGTTGGAATGAAAAACAAAGACAAGCAATGCAAATGACAGACGAAGTTGATACAAAGCTTCAAGAATATAATTTTATAAGGACAAATACCAGTCCTGCAGCATATGACCAGATACTGCAAAAATACGGTATAACAATAATATTTGAGGTTCGTTATAATTCTATAACGAGCTCTTTTAATTTAAAATAAGGAGGAATTTTAAATGGCAGAGGGACAAGAAACAGAAAAAATAACAACACCACAAGTAGCAATGAAGGCGAAAGTGTCTTATGCAACAACATTAACAGGAGATAAAACTGATATAGGTTATGTTCAAAAAGTAGGACAACTAAAAACATTAAAAGAAGGACAAACATATAGTGCTTTAGATTTAGAAGAAGAAAGAATGGCAAAAGGTAAAAGAAAAGCTGAAACTGTTGACATAGAAATGATGTTTATACAAAAAACACATAAAGCTATTCAAGCTATAGCTGATGCAGATACAACAATATTCCTATTTTTAGAATATCCAGAAACAACGGCATCAGTTGTTAATAAACCATTAGTTCAATCAGTAAAATGCACTGTTGATATAGCAGGGCAAGAAATGAATGACGGAGACTTCATAAAAGATACTATGAGGGTTTATAAAGAGTCAAAAGTAGTAGAAACAGATGGATATCCAGTTGAAGCAGATTCAACAAAATTTTAATTTAAGAGAAGGCAAAAGCCTTCTCTCTTTTGCAAAGGAGAGAAAATAAAATGATTATAGAAACAAAAAATAGAAATATTAATTTAGTACTAAAAACAAGAAAAATAGTAGAAATAGCTAATCTACTAAAAAATAAGAATTTTGAAGAAGTATTTAAAAAAGCTTATTCTATATTAGATATGGAAGCATTATCAAAAATAATATTTAAACTAGCAGAAAACGATGAGGGGAAAAATGTATTTGTATCATCTGACGAAGTATACGACTTTATAGATGAGTGTAGAATAGAAGGAATAAGTGTAAGTGATTTATACGGAAAGATAGCAGAGGCATTGAACGAAGAGGGTTTTTTCAAGAAAAGGATGACAAAGAAAGAATTAAAAGAAATGATGTCAAATCCTTTATCAGAAACAGATATGAACGAATTAGTTCAAAAATCAGCGGAGAAAGTTATAAACAAAATAACAGAAGAACAAATTCTTTCGATGGTATAGATGAAATAATAAAAACTATAAAAGAATCAAAAAACATTGTAGATTTAATATATTCTATGGAGCCATTAGCGTATTACTTTGAGATGAAACCACAGGAATTTTGGAACAGTAGGTATTCAGAAATAAATATATACTGTCAAACACACCTAACTAAGCAAATAGATGAATTAAGAAAAGAAATCAATTTACAAGAAGCAGTTACAAATAAACTTATTGCAGGTGATTGTATGAATCAAAATGCAAAAATAGTACTTATTAGAGATAGTTATAAGGAGCTTTTTAAAGAAAAAGATGAAGTTCAAACTTTAGAAGAACAAAGAAGATTATTTAAAGGATAATTTCGACAAAATATGTCGAAAAATGTCGACAAAAAGTATAATTCAACCTATTGATTTATGCTATTATTTGTAGTATACTCTTTTTATATTAAATAAAAGGAGGAAATATTATGGGAATAGCTTCACTAATACTAGGAATTATAGCTTTTTTAGTTTCATTCAGTATTTTTAAAGATGTATCATTAATTTTAGCAGTGTTAGCAATTGTACTTGGAATCATAGCTTTAGCTAAGAAAAAGAATAAGAAAATGAGTATTGCAGGAATTGTTTTAGCA